>Ga0214543_1002861_pt1 | contig 33984 bp, 21 predicted proteins | sample CNSS2metaG_FD_160094 | JGI IMG/M metagenome (GOLD analysis project Ga0214543, IMG submission 160094) | Root nodule microbial communities from cowpea collected in UCLA plant growth center, Los Angeles, California, USA - CNSS2 | ecosystem: Host-associated > Plants > Roots > Nodule | place: USA... | reverse complement strand
GAGTGATCTAAGTCATTTTGTTATGAATGAGGAGATTGTTCTTGCTTTCCTTGCTGCCTCAATTAAGAGGGCTCTCTCTTATATAATCATTTTTTTTCTTTGATAGTATTGAATAATGAAATTATAGACAACGTAAAACTCATCAATATGGTGAACATGGATCAATGATGAAAAATTTGTTAATGCTGTTGATGAGATTGAAGAAGGGTACTAAATAACTTTTTCCACTTCATTAAGGTTGCTCTTATAAAATCAACAGATGAGAAATTGAACACTTTCTACAGAATGTTGATCATAGCTAAAATTTCCATGGAGTATTTACCTCAGGGAATTTTATTTTTTATATGAAATAACTTGTTTGAATGAACTACTAATGGATTGATCCTAATGTTCACAGCAGAGATTGGCACCCCATTACAATGTCGAACTATAGGTACATATCTTCCTTATTTGTTCTTCACCTACCTTCAGATAAATAACTTTATTATTTAGATTGAACAAAATACAAAAAAATGTCTTTCACATTTTTTACGGTTTTTTAAACTGCTAAAAATTTTATTTGTGGCGATTTTTAACTGCTAAAATTTGTAATTTTAACCGTCACAAATGTCCATTTTTTTTGTAGTGTATGTTCAATCCTGTACCGGTAATGTTTAAGACTGCATAACTTCTTTTATTTTTCAGAGTTTACATTTGTAATTATGATTCACATTAATATTGTAGGTTTCTGATCAAGGAAGTGTGCCAACTAATATAACAAGTTCTGGACATGAGGAAAATCATATGTGATAGTTAACGAATATAATATAATGTGGAAGTTAATTGAATCATTTTATGTTTTGAGAACCATTGCAGTACTTCATGATAGTTTTTGCTGACTAATATTGTACTTGAATTTGAATTTGAATTCGTATATTTGTTATACTTTGATATACATTTAGTCATCTATAAATAATTTGTCAATTTGATGAGTTTATATCTATTTATGTATAATTTCATTAAATATAGATTAAAAAAATAGAATAAATGTAAATAATTGTGATTGAAAAAATATATATGAATACATAAATGATAAATGAGTAAAAAAATATAATAATAATTTAAAAATCTATGGTACTTTACGGAGGTTTTGAAACCTATAGTATTTTACGGAAGTTTTGAAGCCCAAGGTATTTTAGGGGGTTTTGAAACCTATAGTATTTTATGGGGGTTCTCAAACCTATGTTATTTTATGGAGGTTCTAAAACCCATAGTATTTTATGGAGGTTTCAAAATCCACGATATTTTACGGAGGTTTCAAAATTCATGGTAATTAACCGGGGTTTTAAACCCACAAAACTTAACTGAGGTTTTAAAACCTATGTTAAATACAAGAGGATAAAAGACCTCCGTTATTGATTGGTGCTTCCTGGGGTTCGTAAAAACCCTGGCTAACACATTCTCCAGGGATGGTTTAGCCGGGAAAATCGAAACCCCGGGTAAAGAACTTAGTAGAGGTTTTAACCCTAGGTAATATAAAAATAAACCTCCGTTAAAGATATTTTTTCTTGTAGTGATTACTTGCACTTTTTATTTATAAAATAATTACAAAAATTAGTAAAATGATAAAACTAACAAATAGTTTTTTATTATGAATAATTATTTAAATTTAACAAATAATAATTAAGAGGATAAAATTGTAAAAACAAAAAAGATACAAAAAATATATATCTCTTTATATATTTAGTTGTTGTATTATTATTTATTATTATCACTACTAAATATTATTATAATTGTATTATTATTGTTATTATTATAGTTAGACACACATTTTAATTTTATTTACTACGAAATTATATTTCAATTACTTGTCATTTTTATTTGTTTTATTGTTGATGTATATCTTTATGTATAATTATGATTATTATTATTATCGTTAACATTAGCTTTAATATTAGCATTGACATTAATATTTATAGCATTTAACATTATTATTATTATTATTATTATTATTATTATTAGTTTATTATTATTATTATTATTATTATTATTATTATTATTATTATTATTATTATTATTATTCATAGTGGAATTATTCATATAAGTGCTTTTTTTAATTATAAAAAACGTTATTATACTAAATATTTTTGCTAAATAGATTTTTAGTCTTTTAAAATTTTTACAATTTACAATTTATATTAATATTATTATTAGTACTTATAATGGTTAAATAAATATAATAATAATTATATTATTATTCTAAAAATATTTGAAATAAAAAAAAATCGTACATACACGCATGGGTCGTAGACTATTATAACTATAATTGTAAAGCCCACTTTTTATTCTGCCTTAAATTAAAAGGGTTGCCCCATGTGAGTTGGGCCTAGGGCTGGCCCATAGGGAGCCAAACACCCTAATCTGACCTAATCCCACTCTTCCATCTCATTTTCAGAAAAGACAGATCCCCCTACTCCTTTCTTGAGCAGTTGCGAACCTCTGCTAGGGTTTTGCTTCCACTTTTACGTTGAGCTAGAAGGATCTCGTTGTTCCACGTAAGTTAACCTCCCAATTATTCTTCCCTTATTCTAGCTCTATTGTATGGGTAACTGAAGGTCCCTTATTGATCCACTTTCCAGCTTGTTCCACTAATCTCCAGTTCATTGAGCTATCCTCGGAGTTGTTGTGCTCGCTAAGTTTAGGTTAGGAGAAAACTGTGGGAGAAAACTGTTGCACGCGTAGAACAGTGGGAGAAAACTGTTATTTTCGGCCAGGCGAGCTCATCTCGCCTAAGTGAGAGTAGTAGTATCTCGCCTAGGAATTTTGCTCGAATACTCGCTCAGGCGATCAAGTTGTGTTTTGAGGGAAAGACCATCTCGCTCAAGCGAGATGGCCTCGCCTAAGCGAGCCTTCGCGAAACTTCCCAGGCCCTCTGTCGTTGTCTCGCCTAAGCAAGAGCCTGCAGCTTGAGTGAGGGTCTCTGGCTTGAGCGAGACCTGCTATAGCCCACGTTATTTTCTTCTTCACTTGGTTATTATGGGTTGCTTGATTTATGATGTACTATATTTAATGCATGAGGCCTGTGAAATGCATGGTATAAGTTGTGGTTATGAATTTGGATTGATGTGATTGTGTGATCGTGGCTTGAGAAATAAATGAGATAGTTGGTAATCAAGAGGCATGATAATGGTATGAGAGGAAGCTTTATCCTCAAGGTTTGAGAATAACGAGTTGGTATTGATTCAACATGTGATATGATTGAGGATTGGTTATGGATGTTGGCATGAAGTTTCTATGCATGATATATATGTATATATGTTACTTGGTTGTTCGAATATGTTTGGTATATGGTCAGTATGTAATTTCTTGAAATCTCTAGGTGAGATTTCAGGGTTGTGCTTCAGTGGTCGGGACGTAATTCCATGGGCCCTGTTAGTGGGTGTCCATGGTGGTGCTCCATCTATATAGTCTGGTAAGGATTCAAGGTAAAGTTGCATCTTGACACTCTAAGGAGTCAGTTAGTCGCACTTAGAGCAGACTGACTCTTGTGGTGAGAGTAGTAGGAGGCTTGAAACTCATTAAGGGCTAACCTTGTGCGTGGGGAATTGAAACATTGTAACACTTATAACACTTAGCTCGGGGGTGAGTAGAGATATCCACCACAAGTGCAAACATCAGCTGAATCCAACTAGGTTATATGTATCCGCATGAGTCGAGTCGAGTCTTAGTGTATTGATTGGAAGGTCATAACATGCTTGAATGATGTATGTATATTGGACTGTGAAAGTATATCTGATTTCATAATAAAACCACTTTTGGCTCTAGCTTACCCATTGCTTGTTTGATTGGTTTGTATGTTGTTCCTCTACTCTTGCGATGATCATGAATTTATTGATGGGAGCAGATGCGAGAAGTACTCGTGGTCAACAAGTGAGAGATGATTTCGCTGCATAGTCTACCTGAGCTAGACTTCTTGTGTTAATTGGGCTTTTCTTTTAGGGCAATGGCCCATGTACTGTCTGGCCTTTGAGCTTCATTTTGAAAACTTTGTCGTTATTCCTTTATGTTTTCTTTTGGCATCGTGGTGTGCCTTGGTTACTGTACGGAGTTGTATTTGTACTCCTCCAGGACTGCGTTAATATGTTATTCTATGTGACGTTTCCTTTTAATTTGGTTTATTAATTAAATGGGACGTTACAATAATTAATATTATCAATATTATTATTATTATTATTATTATTATTATTATTATCAACTATAATTATTACTACCAATTATAAGTATTATTATCATTTTTATTTTCTATAATTATTTATATTATTATATTACTACTACTACTACTATTATTATTACTATTATTATTAATATTAATAAGAACTGTAATTATTATAATAGTTATTATTATTATTATTCTTAGATACACATTTTATTTTTACTTATTATGTAGAAATTATGTTTAAATTACTTGTCCTTTTTATTTGTTTTGTTATCCATTTATCTTTACATTTAAACTATTATTTCAATTCAAAAAATAGTTACTAAAATTAGTAAAATAATAAAACTGAAAAATAATTTTTTATTATATTTTTTAAAATTTAAAATATAATAATTAAGAGGATAAAATTGAAAAAATAAAAAGAAGATGCAAAGATGTTTATCTCTTTATATATGTAATTGTATTATTACTATTATTATTTTATTTTTATCACTATGCCATATTATTTTAGTGTTATTATTATTGTTAATTATTATTATTTTTGTTTTTATTATTATTATTATTATTATTATTATTATTATTATTATTATTATTATATTTAGATACACATCTTACATTTATTTACTACGAAGTCATATCTCAATTACTTACAATTTTTATTTGTTTTGTTGTTTATTTTATCTCTATATCTGTGTAATTATTTGAATTAAAATAATAGTTATTAAAATTAGTAAAATGATAAAATTGACAAATAATTTTTTATGATGAATAATAATCTAAATTTAACAAATTATAATTAAGAAGATAAAATTGTAAAAATAAAAGAGGATACAAAAGATGTGTATCTCTTTAAATATATATATATATATATATATATATATATATATATATATATAGTTGTTGTATTATTATTATTATTATTATTATTATTATTATTATTATTATTATTATTATGACTATTATAGTTAGACACACATCTTAAACTAATTTATCATGAGATCGTATTTCAATTCTTTGTTTTGTTTTTTATGTATATTTTTATATATGATTATAGATTGTTATCGTTAACATTAGCCTTAGTATTAGCACTAACATTAATATTTATAGCATAAAAATTATTATTATTATTATTATTATTATTAGTTTGTTATTATTGGTATTATTATTATTATTATTATTATTGTTACTATTCATAGTGGTGTTATTTGTATAAGTGTTCTTTTAATTATAAAAAAATTTCTTATATTAAATACTTTTTCTAAATAGTTTTTTAATCTTTTAAAAATTTTACAATTTACAAAGAAAAAACGTGTGTACACGCATGGGTCACAAGCTATTATAATTATTTTGTAAAATCAATTGTTCGCACTATATTGTGATATCAATTCTATTTATTATATTTAAATATGAAATTATTATTACATCACTTAGATTTATGACTTAATTACTTTAATAACAACATTTATTATTTGTAACATCCCAATTTTAGAAGCTTAAAACTAATAAAATAGGATGTTCCACCTTAGTGTTCAAAGCATATAAACAAATGTATAAAGTATATTAATACAGTCTTACAAAAGATCGGACTATATAAATATATCAATTATACAAATCAAACATTTCAAACTTTAAATACAAGCTAACCACTTACAACAACATCCCATAGAGACCTCCTTCCAACCTAAAAGATGGCTCTTCAACCTCTAGAGGTGCCTCTGAAATTGCAACCACCACTACTCCCACCAAATAGGTGATCATCAACAGGAAAACATACAACACAAGACAAAAACGTAGAAGAAGGGTAAGCTAAAGAATTTTAAAGAATTTTCTTAAATCATATAATATTGATATATATAACAACTATAGACAAGCAGATATTCACATACATGTTGGCACAAGCAAGGTTAAACCAAAGAATTGATAAAGCCATGTGCATGAAGATCTTAAATGGTTGATGAAGATCCTTTTGAAGATTAAGTTTTAGTGTGTTAAATCTGTATATAACATGTTAAATGTAATGTGTTAGTGTTATACATTGTTGATAGGCTATATGACATAGGTTAGATGTCTTGTGTGCCTTGGTGTGTGTCTTTTAATTTGTTAAAATGGGTTTTAACAGGTTAAAAGGCTTGTTGTATATAGTTTTTGGTATGAATGCATTCAGTCAGTTGAATTATTTTTCAATCGATTGATTTCACTTAAGTCAATTGAAATCAGCTGACTGTACGGAAAATTCAATCGACTGTTTTCACTTAAACCAAACTATATAAGCTATGTTTTCGCGAGCAGAGGTGTGAATCTGAGTTTTTCTGAACCAAATCGTGTCATTCATCTCTAGGAAGTGTTCTCTCTCCGCAATACACAGTTGGAACTCGTGTTTTCAAGATCTTGGTTGATCTTGGTTGATCTTCGAGGCATTTTGGCTTATGAGTAGCTTGAAGAACACATGTATGGTTGGCTAGGGACAGCCACCATTAGGTTTGGATGTTCTTGTGCCTCTAGATGGTTTGCCTGATGTGATTTCAGGTTTGCAAGTGTGTCTAGATTTTTTTGTGAGTCAAAAGTCTTATGTGTTTTGGTGTTCAAAAGTGTAATCTTGGTTTGTGATTTGTAAAACTTTTGAATATAGTGGAAACCAGGCTCAGGTTGTCCTGGAAAACTGGATGTAGCTATATGATTGAGTGAACCAGTATAAAACAGTTGTGCATTCTTCTTTCCCTCATCTCCCTCTCTTTGAAACTCTTTAAAAACTCAAGAAAACCAAGCAATTTGATCTTTGGTGTGATTTAATGCGTTTTTGTGTAATCTAAGGCTTTATACTTGTTATAAATACTGATTGGAACATGTCTTGTATGTAAAAGATTGTTGTTTGAGTTGAATACGCGAATTCTGCATAATTCTCCAATATTTTAGCCGACTGATTTGTCTTTTTAATCGACTGTTTCATAGCATCAAGAATAATTTAGTCTGCTGTTTTATATTTTAATCGACTGAAAATGTACTGGTCTGCTGCATTTTCATCCAAACTTTCCAGTCCATTAGATTCAATTGAAAAGAAGTTTAAGATTTTGAAAAAGTTTTATAAAGCCAATTCAACCCCCCCCCCATTCTTGCCTAACTTACCATTTCAAAACTAACAATTGGTATTAAAGCAAGGTTCTTGAAAGGTATTCAAGTTGATCAAAAATCTTTTTGAAATGGCTGAAAGTAAACTCCCTTTTGCTGAAAGTGCCTCTATTCATAGACCACCTATGTCTTGTGGCCTAAACTATTAGTTTTGGAAAATAAGGATGCAAATTTTTATTGAATCTATAGACAAAGGAATTTGGGATGCAATAGTTAATGGACCATATACTCCTAAATGTGTTGAAAATAAGCAGGTGGACAAGCCTTGGAGTGAATGGAATGATGAAGAAAGGAGAAGATCTCAATATGATTGCAATGCCAAAAACATCATCACTTCATCTTTGAGTATGGATGAATTTTTTAGGGTCTCCCAATGTAAGAATGCAAAGGAAATGTGGGATGTCCTAGAGGTTACACATGAAAGAACAAGTGAAGTGAAGAGAGCAAGGAAGCATGCCTTGATTCAAGAGTATGAGCTTTTCAAGATGCAAAAAGGAGAGTCCATAGCTGAAGTGCAAAAGAGGTTCACTCACATAGTCAACCATCTCATGGGTCTAGGCAAATAATTTGACAAAGAGGAGCTAGACATCAAAATGCTTAAGTGTCTTGATAGAAATTGGCAACCAAAGGTGACTTTCATATCTGAATCCAAGGATTTATCCATCATCACAACAACTGCATTGTTTGGTAAGCTTAGAGAGCATGAGATTGAAATGCAAAGGCTAAGTGAGCTTGAAACAAGTGAGAAAAAGGTAAAATCCATAGCCTTGAAGGCTAGCTCTAAGAAGAGTGATGAAACCGAGGAAGAGGTTGTTGAATCTAGTGACGATGAGAACTTGAATCTACTAGTCAAGAAGTTTGGGAAGTATCTCAAGAGGAAAGGCAACAAAGGTAATCAAAGGAGGTACAACTCTAAACAAAATGATTCAAGTAATTCTTCTAAATTCTCATGTTATAATTGTGGAAAGCAAGGACATATCAAGATTGAATGTCCTAATGTTAACAAAGAGAAGGAGAAGGTTGATGACAGGAAAAAGGAGAAAAAGGGCAAGGAAAGGCGTGCCTACATAGCTTGGGAGGACAATGATGATTTAACAAGTACTTCATCTCAAGAAGGAAGTGAGGAAGCAAATCTATGCCTCATGGACGGATATGAATCATCGTCATCAAGCCAAGTAAGTTCCTTGTCATCCAAAGATAAGAATGACTATTACCAATTGTTGCATGACTTTGAAGAGTTGCATAATGAGGCAAACAAAATTGTTGTCATGAACAATCAGCTAAAAGGATTAAATAGATGGCTAGAAAACAGAGTTAGCCAACTAGAATCAGAAACAGTCGACTTAAAAACTGATTTCGAACATTTGGAAATGATTTACAATAATTCAGTCGATTGTTCTGAAAAACAGCTGGCTAGAAAACCTTGTGAAAACTGAACTACTTTGAAAAATCAAGTGAAATATCTTTTGAAAACTTGTGCAAAGTTCACAAGAGGAAAAACAAATCTGGAAGCTGTTCTTGGCTCTCAAAATTGTGTTTTTGGAAAGGCTGGACTTGGTTATACACCTGTTCATGAAAAGAAAGCCAAGAAGTTCTCTAGTTTCTTTTCCAAAAGTGAGCCAAATACTATGCCATTCATTTCCTACAACTATTGTATGAAGAAAGGTCATATTCTTAAGAGTTGTCATGTTAGAAAGTATGATGTACCTAAGGGAATTATGAAATGGATCCCAAAAGGATCTACAAAGGCATAACCATGTTGGACCTAAACTATCAAAGGGTACCATGTAATACTATGTTGTTTTGCAGGTCATAAAACAGGAATAGAAGGATCTATGATACCTAGATAGTGGCTGCTCAAGGCATATGACAGGAGATAAGACCACATTTGCAAAGTTGGTATTGAAAGAAGAAGGATTTGTAACCTATGGAGACAACAACAAAGGAAGAATCCTAGGAAATGGAGTCATAGGCAATGGATCCTCTTTCAACATCAAGAATGTGTTGCTGGTAGAAGGGCTCAAATATAATTTAATATGTATAAGTCAATTATGTGACAAAGGCTTTAAAGTGATGTTTGAACCAAATAATTGCTTGATATATGACGCACATGGTAGAATTGTTTTGATGGGAAAAAGAGTCAACAATATATATCTACTTGATCTGCATCATGCATCATTTAGCATCCATTGTTTGCTTACAAAAGAGGATGACACTTGGTTATGGCATAGGAGACTTTGTCACATATACATGCAACATTTTAATCGGCTAAACAGAAAACAGTTGGTTGAAGGACTACCAATACTCGAGTTTGAGAAAGATAGAGTGTGTGAAGCATGTCAAAAAGGAAAACAAACCAAGGTCTATTTTAAACCCAAAAATGTTATTTCAACTAAAAGACCTTTAGAGATGCTTCACATGGATCTATTTGGTCCATCTCGAACCATAAGCCTTGGTGGCAATCTTTATGCATTAGTCATAGTTGATGACTTCTCTAGGTACACATGGACTTTGTTCTTAGCTGCCAAAAATGACACTTTTCATGCTTTTAAAAGACTTGCCAAGGTGCTAGAAAATGAAAAGAGTTCCAATATAGTGTCTATTCGAAGTGACCATGGTAGGGAATTTCAAAATGAAAGGTTTGAACACTTTTGTGAAAAGCATGACATTAAACATAATTTTTCTGCACCAAGAACCCCACAACAAAATGGTGTTCTTGAAAGGAAAAAACATGTCACTTGAGGAACTAGCTAAAACTATGTTAAATGAGAATGCACTACCTAAGTATTTTTGGGCTGATGCAGTCAACATTGCTTGCTATGTTTCAAATAGAGTGTTGATTAGGCCAATTTTGAAGAAAACACCCTATGAACTTTTCAATGGGAGGAGGCCTGTTTTAAGTCACCTAAAAGTATTTGGATGTAAGTTTTTCATCTTAAACAATGGCAAAGAAAGTCTTGGCAAATTTGATGCAAAAGCGGATGAAGGTGTTTTTCTAGGCTATGCTACACAAAGTCATGCATATAGAGTCTATAATAAGAGATTGATGACTGTGGAAGAGTCTATGCATGTTGTATTTGATGAAACTAACCCAAAATTGCAAGATCATGTGCCTAAGATTGTAAATGAAGAAGAAACAGCACTAGAAAAGAAATCTACTACAAAATTGGAATCTACTGCAGGAAATCAGTCAGCTGAAAAGGAAATTCAGTCGACTGAAAAAGCTGCAGACAACAACTTACCCAAGGAGTGGATTAAGCTCAAGGGATTTTCAAAGGGCAACATAATTGTGACATAGAACAAGGAGTATCCACTAGACGCAAGCTTGCATTCTTTCAACATGTTGCATTTGTTTCTCAAATTGAACCTAAGAATGTGAATGATGCATTGTGTGATAGTAATTGGGTTGTTGCAATGTAATATGAACTTAATCAATTCACTAGGAATGATGTATGGTTTCTTGTTCCCAAAACTAATGCTATAAATGTGATTGGTACAAAATGGGTGTTTAGGAATAAAATGAATGAAAATGGTAATATAGTTAGAAATAAGGCTAGGCTAGTTGTTAAAGGTTATAATCAAGAGGAAGGCATTGATTTTGATGAAACATATGCACTTGTGGCTAGGCTAGAAGCTGTGAGGTTATTGTTAGCATATGCATGCATGTGTAATTTGAAACTTTCTCAAATTGATGTGAAAAGTGCATTCTTGAATGGTTTCTTAAATGAAGAAGTGTATGTATCACAACCTCCTGGTTTTGAAGATCACCTATATCCTAATCATGTTTTCAAATTGAAAAAGGCTTTATATGGTTTGAAGCAAGCACCATGACAGTGGTATGAGAGGTTAAGCAACTTTCTTTTATCTAAAGGATATGCTAGAGTCGCTGTTGATAAAACACTTTTCATTAGAAATCATACAAGTGGTGTAATACTTGTTCAAGTATATGTGGATGATATAATCTTTGGATCAAATAATAACTCCATGTGTGAAGAGTTTGTTGCAGCTATGCATGGAGAATTTGAGATGTCTATGATGGGTGAGCTAACCTAGTTCCTAAGGCTGCAAGTGAAGTAACTCAAGCATGGAACATTTTTAAGCCAGTCAAAATACTGTTTTGATCTACTGAAAAAGTTCAAAATGGAGGATTGCAAAGAGGCTGCCACTCTAATTGCTACAAACTGCCTTATAGATGCAGATGAGGCTGGAAACCAAGTTGATTCAACCAAATATAGAGGGTTAATTGGTTCCTTGATATATCTAACTGCTAGTAGGCCGGATATACAATTTAGTGTTTGCTTGTGTACTAGGTTTCAATCCAATCCAAAGGAATCGCACTTCGAAGCTGCAAAATGGATTCTCAATTATCTGAAAAGGACAACTAATGTTCGATTATGGTATCCTAATGAATCTAACATTGTTCTTAGTGGTTTTTCAGATTCTGACTATGCAGGGTGCAAATTGGATAGGAAATGCACAAGTGGTACATGCCATCTACTTGGATCAAGCCTTATCTCATGGAATAGCAAGAAGCAAGCATGTGTAGCACTCTCTACAACTAAGGTTGAGTACATAGCAGCTGGACATGCATGTGCTCAAAGCATATGGTTGAAGCATCAACTTATGGATTATGGTGTAAAGCTAGAGAAGGTACCTCTTTATTGTGATAATACAAGTGCAATCAACCTAACCAAGAATCCAATCCAGCATTCTGAAACTAAACACATTGAAATCAGGCATCATTTCATAAGAGATCATATTAAAAAGGTGATATTGAAATCATGTTTGTGAAAACTGAAAATAAATTGGCAGATTTATTCACTAAACCACTTGCACGTGATAGATTCAGTAAGCTTAGAACTGAATTAGGTGTTCTTGACATAAGAATATATGTTGATATTTGTTTGGCTTGTTAATCTTATTAGATCATGTGTGTGCTGCACTTAAAATGACAAAAAATTGCATAATTTGAAAACTGCCAGTATTTCAATCACCTAAATTTGCAATTTCAACACATAGATTTCATTTAAAATGTCAAAATCCGCATAATCTGTGTTCTGGAACTATTTCAATCTGCTAAATCTCACAAAATACCACATATATTTGATTCAAATTGATCTGGTGTGAATTTCGTGAAATCTGAAATTTTTAGTCAGCTAAAACTACAAATTTAACACAGATTTCACTTAAAACTGCCACTTCACCAAAAATTAGTTTTCTGGTACAGTTTTAGTCGACTAACTATGTATTTTTATGTGTTAAAATCACTTATGCTGATGTGGAATTGCTTGAATTGATTTTAATTGATTGATCCAGTCAAAGTATGCATCACATGACTGTTTTTGGACTGTAGTAGTAGCTGTAACAGCTATTACATCAGCTAAAATCAACTTTTCATATTGCATTGACCATAAAGTGCTTTAATTACATGATTTCCAAAGAGCATGCATTAGTTGTGCACTGTTTATGAGTGGATTGTTAATAAAACGCATGGGAAACACATCACTACATCTTTGATTTAAATTCCCCTCACATTTAATTGCTGTGATTTCCTGTACTGCATTGAAACCAGAAAATCTGCACGATTTAATTAACTAATTTTGAAAATCAACCTGCTGATTTTATAAATACTTGCATAAGCATCATGCATTGGCATTCTCATTTGCTAGTAAGATCCAAACCTACTTTTCACCATGCCTAGAAGATCACGAGCTACCCCTCAGATGATGAAATCTCCACTCCACCTACTCCATCCTCTCCAAATGCTATGAATCAAGGAAGGCTTGAGATATGGTTTGAAGGCCATGAGGATAGAATTCAAACCTTTTTGATTGAGATCAATAGGAAGCAAATTATCCTTCTTAAGGTGATTTGTATGTCATGGCTAAGGGCAGAAAACTTTGGCAACCTTGAGCAACATCTCAAAGCTAAAAAATTGAAGTCTTTTCTTGAGCTTTCGGGTAAGGTGTATTCGAATTTGGTGAATGTGTTCTATGCCAACCTCAAGTTCAGCAACGGCATTCTCAAATTAAGTGTCAAAGGTGTGGAGATGGAAATCAATAGGCAAACATGGAAGGATGTGGCTGAGAAATCAAGGTGAGCAATGATAGGGGGAGCATATGCATATGTGATATGTACGTATGCTTGTGCGCTTTTGCTTGATTGTATATTGGGAATATTTGTATCTTGTTTGCAAAAGCTTTTTCAGGTTTCTCTATGTATCTTAGCTCATCAACTCAAATCGAGGGTGTTGGCTTCATCAATTCAGGGGGAGATTGTTGGCACAAGCAAGCTTGAAGCAAAGAATTGATAAAGCCATGTGCATGAAGATCTTAAATGTTTGATGAAGATTGATGAAGATCCTCTTGAAGATTAAGTTTTAGTGTGTTAAATGTAATGTGTTAGTGTTATACATTGTTGATAGGCTATATGACATAGGTTAGATGTCTTGTGTGCCTTAATGTGTCTCTTTTAATCTGTTAAAATGGGTTTTAACATGTTAAAAGGCTTGTTGTATATAGTTTCTGGTATGAATGCATTCAGTCAGTTAAATTATTTTTCAATCGACTGATTTCACTTAAGTCAGGTGAAGTCAGTTGATTGTATGGAAAATTCAATCGACTATTTTCACTTAAACCAAACTATATAAGCTGTGTTTTCGTGAGCAGTGGTTTGAATCTGAGTTTTTCTGAACGAAATTGTTTCATTCATCTTCGGGAAGCGTTCTCTCTCTGCAATACACAGTTGGAACTCGTGTTTTGAAGATCTTGGTTGATCTTGGATGCATTTTGGCTTGTGAGTAGCTTGAAGAACACATGTATGGTTGGCTAGGGACAGCCACCATCAGGTTTGGATGTTCTTGTGCCTCTGGATGGTTTGCCTGATGTGATTTCAGGTCTGCAAGTGTGATTCTTGTAGGGTGTGTGTCTAGATTTTTGTGAGTCAAAAATCCTGTGTGTTTTGGTGTTCAAAAGTGTAATCTTGGTTTGTGATTTGTAAAACTTTTGAATATAGTGGAAACCAAGCTCAGGTTGTTCTGGAAAATTGGATGTAGCTCTGTGATTGGGTGAACCAGTATAAAAACAGTTGTGCATTCTTCCTTCTCTCATCTCCCTCTCTTTGAAACTCTTTAAAAACTCAAGAAAACCAAGCAATTTGATCTTTCGTGTGATTTAATGCGTTCTTGTAATTTGAGGCTTTATACTTGTTATAAATACTGATTAGAACATGTCTTGTATGTAAAAGATTGTTGTTTGAGTTGAATTCACGAATTCTGCATTCTGTATAATTTTTCAGTATTTTAGCCGACTGATTTGTCTTTTTAATCGACTGTTTCATTGCATCAAGAACAATTTAGTCTGCTGTTTTATATTTTAATCGACTGAAAGTGTACTTGTCTGCTGCATTTACATCCAAACTTTCTAGTGCATTAGATTCAATTGAAAAGAGGTTTAAGATTTCGAAAAAGTTTTATAAAGCCAATTCAACCCCCACTTCTTGTCTAAACTCACCATTTCAAAACTAACAATACATATATTTATAAACTACGACTCAACTAATCTGGATACATGCATTGAGGTAGGATCCAGTCAGTTCTGCACTTGTAGTGGCGTCTCATGCTTTGCAGAGTGACATATTAAGAATGTAAACTCTACCGCATACAAGGTAACTCAGTTAACACCTACAGTCAAGGAAAAACCCCTAGGCTAGGACCTTGATGAAGCAGCAGAATCAACAACACCAGGTGAAAGGGTAAAGTAACCCAAAGTCGTCTCCCAACGTCAGTATTGCTAAGATAGTAGTCAACAAAATAGAAAGGGTAAAGTAACCCAAAGTCGTCTCCCAACGAACACGAAATGATTTTTAACAAATTAGTTCTTATAAAACTATACAAATGAGTTAGTCAAATAAAATAAAAAATATAGGGGATTAAGATAAACAAAGATAGATATAAAATTTCGAAGATAAAAGACATAGATGAACTAAAACCTCAACAATAATAAAAAGAACAAAGAAATTAATTGATCTAACCTCAGAATCCAATTAAGAAATTACAATGGAATCAACCTAAGAAGTTTAGCAATCCATGGAATACAAAATAAAAAGAAGAATAGAGAGAAGAAAAGAGAGATGAAGGAAACGAAATTAGGCACCCCTAAGGGTTCCAAAACTCTGAAGTCCCGAGCTTGTTTTTTTTGCTTCTCCCTTGGTCTCTTTATATAGGAATTGGACTAGGCTATTCTGTTGCTAAAATCTCTCAAATATCTTTTAAAATAAAGATAAAGATAAATATTTAAAAATATTTGGAGAGATATAGACTATTTGACAAATATAATTGGTTGATAATATCAATATCTAATATAATTAAATTAATTAATTAATTAAAGATATATGATAAATTATCACCAATTAGTATTTGTATTAATTTTCCAAATCAACCCTTTGTAATCTCCTTAAATTATCTTCTAAATAATCCAATATCTTCAAGATATATTTGTTTGCTGTGAAACTAAAAAGATTCAAGAAGGTCTTGTCATATTTAAAAAGATTTGGTAGTTATTATCTTTTAATATTTTATGATATAATTAAATAAGATAATTATTTAAAAATATCAAATAAAATATCTAAAGATATATTTTTCCCAAATTATCTTCTATCATAAAGATAAAGAAAACCGCAAGGTCCAATTTTTTTTGTTCCTCTCTTCTTGGTTTAGCCAAACTTCAATTTTTCAAGCTTTCTTGCCGTCTTCATGCAATGCTTGGCTGGAATTTTTGTGCTTTTGATAATTTCTTACTCTTTGGATTTATCTTTAAGGTGTCATGAAGCTTTAATCAATTTATTTCCACACCTCCATGAGCTCAACTTAGCTGCAGCTGCACTAACACACCTCAAAATATCCAAAGAACATTTATGCAACTAGAAAGCTATTTTTAACATGTTTTTGTATCTCATGTTCAATAAACCCAAATATAGGAAATCCCAATTAAATCAATCTTTAAGCACACAAATTCAATCAAATATCGAAAATTAAACATTAAATGAGGGCAAAAATACGCACTCATCAGACCTCCTGCTCCTCTCACCACACACTTCATTCCTCTCTACTTGAGAATTTGAATGGTTATTAGAACGTCATGATAACTGCCAAGACAATCCCTACCTCAATCCACACATTACGACAATCATTGTTAATTCTCCTTGGGGTAGCATCAATCAATCTGAACTCAGTCTCATATAAACAATCTCATATCATATACTCATCATTCATAATATTTATAAAGCTTTTATGATAACTAAAATATTGATGGAGGCGTGGTTCGGAACCATCAAGGGATTAGAAAACAAATGATGGAATCATGCCCAGGATCTTCAAAGAGATCTCAAATTAGCTTCAGATCATAAAATAAGAACTCTTTTATAACTTTTGTAATGTTTTTGTTTGGGATTTATCGAACCTTTAGTTATCTTGGGCGTTTTTGTGTTTCAGCCCATAGTATATAAGCCCTTGTGAGACACTTTTGTAGGTAGATTTGAGTTTTATGAAATAGTGAGTTTTCTCTCAAGTCTCGAGGTTCTCTTGAGAACCACCGATCCTTATCTTTAAATCTCCGATTCAAATTGGCGGATCTTCCTCACTTATCTTGGAATCTCCTCCATGTGGCGTGAATTCCTCTCGTTCCGAAAACCCCCAAATCGACGTCCTCCATTTTGCCCCACTCATTCAAGGGTTCATACCCATTTTTGTTCTAGACGAATTTCACCCCAAATTTGAGACGATCCTTCATCATCTGGTATAAGAGCCAAGTGAGTTGTTCTTCTGAGATTGGTTTAGGATTATCTCGTTTGTGCTTCCAAAATTATTCGTGGTGCATTCGTTTGTTCACGGTTCTTGTTCGTTCTTCGGGGTTTTGTCGTCTTTCTTCGTTTATTCTCGTTCATGATTACGTTGTGGGTCATATTCGTGGCTCTTCGTTTGGCTTGCTTTTGAATTGGTGAATGGAAGTGGTTGTTTATCCCTAACGACACAATTTTGTGGCTTTCAAAATGACTTTGTCCAAGTGGTCGTTCTATGGTGTTTGGTGGTCGTGAATTGCCATGAGTAGTTGTTCTTGGTTCAATTGTGGGTTTCTAAAGCTCGACAATGAATGGACTGTGTTCTTGGTTCATCTTTTATTGGAAGTTTTGGTAGACGCACAACAGTAGAGGATTGTATTGTGTTGATTGCAGTTGAGTAAAGCGGAGTTAAGTATGCATACAAGGTGTTTGCGAAAATGACTCACTAAAGATTTTTGAAGATTTTGTCTCATATTAAATTGGTGAAGCTGCAAACAATTGGCACATTGATGTGGTTGGATTGGCATTGAATTTGTGAACACAGCAGGGTGTGTAGTGTTGAAGCATGCGATGTGTTGTGTTTCTTGAAGCGATGGATACAGTGCGTAGTAGAAACTTTGTGCTTGAGGAGTTGTTGGCCCCATCTTGAAGCAACAGAGGTCTTGGTGAAGTGGTGTTTGAAAGTGGGCAACCATGTTTTAGTTTGGTGTATTCTTTCATTCCTAGTGTAAAAGACAAATTCTTCCAAAGATAAGTTTCATTTTGGAGGTGCTGGGAGGTTGAGATGTTTTGAATTGGTGCTTTGATAGTGTTCTTGACCAAGCGGTGCAACTTTGGAAAATTGAAGTGTTTTGGGAAAATCTATTGCACAAGGAACTCCATACGTGGCTCATCTAGCTCTTGCAATTGACAATAGCTGGAATGGAATTTGATTGGACCAATTGGAGAAAGTGCAGCCAGTGTTGATTTTTGTTTGCGAGTTCATATAGTGGCAATTTTGTGGCAGCAATCAGTTTGTGGCCTTTTTGGTGTAGTAAAGCGGTGCAAAGTGGAGGTGCAACCATCATTCCAAGTCGGTTTTGGTCCAATTGTTGAAACAACAAATACAGTCGTGAATATGCAGCCAACTAGCAACGTGAAATCGAAAGTGGAAGAGGTTAGAACCATCACAGAATGGTCAATTGGTGTAGAAAAATCTTTGGAGCGGTGCCTTTAACTCTCAATGCAACCAACTGAATTCATGACAGCGACGTTACCTTTTAGTGCAACAGTTTTTTTGGTTGAAGCACGTGATCCAGCCACAGCTGGTCCGATCCAAAATTTCCTGTGAAGATTGGATTTGAAGCGCAATCAGTTGTGGTTGGCTCCTTGCTACATTCGGTGCAGAATTGGCAGTGGTGCTGTAGCAGTTTGATGCATTCGGTGGCAGCCAACTTAAGTGTCATTCAGTGCACACCAAATTGCAATTGAAGTTGATTCATTCGGTGGTGGATGAAACAAAAAATTTCTCTGACACAGCAAGCACGTCGTACATATTGTTTGCTAGAACCATCCAAACCCGCATGAAGTATTGGCATTGATGTACACATTGTTCGCTAGAATAATCCAAAGTCGCATGAAGTCTTGGCATTGGTGGCAGCGTTTTAATTTAACTTAAAGGAAGGTTGTTCCAGTTAATGAGTGGTTGAGTGAAGTTGCTGGCTGAGTCAAATAGTTAGAGGCATAGACCAAACTTTTGTCTGAAGCAGTGCAGTCCGAGCAGCAGATTTCATCAGCAGGCTGATCCATTTCTTTTGGCAGCAAAAGGGATCCATTTTTTTGTTTCCTTTTACTGTGGGCAGTTGTAGTTGTGATGTTATAATCTTCTTGGTCTATTCGGCACAAATTACAGGAACTAAATTTGATTTATGTAGTGGCAATTGGACAACAACTTCATTGGTGCAAACTTTTTGTTTCAAGCATTGGTAGCAACTAATTTTAATTTCTCTCGATGCAGGAGATTAGTGGAGCAGATTTATCTCATCACCTGTTCTTGTGTTTTTAGTGTTGTACTTGGTTTTGCTTGGTGCTAGTCTATGCGGTGGCAACTATCAAATTATAGAGACGTGCAAACAATTGTGGCCCTTTGGTGCAACAAGCTAAAACGTGAAATAGTGGCATCAAGCTAATTTTGTTTAGTGCAATGGCAGTAGCTTGAAATCCAGTCAGTGCAGCTAATTGGTGTGATGTTTCACGTGGTGGAGTTGAAGACGTGTTGCTTGATTCAGCGGCAACAACACCTTTGTCTTTAAGTCCACGTGGTAGTGCAATTTGGCAAGACTTTTGGTGCAGAAAAGTTGTGTTGCAATCTCACTAGGTGCAATTGATTTAGAACAAGCCAACTCATGTACGTGGCAGCAACGTAGAATTGGATTGAACAACAACCCTTTCTTTATTTCACTTAGTGAACTTGGTTTGACACATTATTTTTGGTGGACTGCATGACTTGAGTGGCTTGAACAGTTTAGGTTGTTGTGTTGGGTGGTTGTCCTGGCTATTTTTTGTGCTGATTTGAAGCTTGAAACAACAACCATTTAATGCAGTGTTATTCATCTTTTATTGCTATTTTGGCCTACCACCATGGATGCTATCCTAAGGTGATTTTTGGTGCTGTTTTGGGGTATTGTTTGGTGCAAAATTGTGGCACTTTAGTCATGCATCTGGTTGAATTTCTGATGCACTTTCTACATTTAGCTTTGCCTATTCTTACCACTTAGAGTCATTAATTGTTCGTTAGTGCTTTGTTTGATTCTTTGTCCATCAATTCTCTTTGAGTTTGATTTTCCTTGGATTATTGTGTTGTGGGACAATGTGTCTTGACCTAAATTGCTGGAAATATTGGTTGTGGGAGTTTGAATTCATCACCACAATTTAGCTTGAGTACTTTGTTTCACATTTCTAGTAGTAATTCTAAATACAATGTTTAGATTACTCTTATCTTTAAAAGTGTTTTTCTTGTTGTCATAGTCCTATTTTTGTCACATATTTACTCCCTTTGGTCTAGCTATTTCTTGATTTTAGTGCTTTTTAGTTTGTCTTCAAATTTCCTTTGTTTTGTCTTAGAGTTTTCTTTCCTTGGCCTCCTAAGTTGAGCTTGGATCCATTACATATTTCACTTTGATGTTGAATTCTTGATGGGTCGATTAGAGGTTCTTTGAAGAACTAAATAGGAATTTGAGAGCGAGTGGATACACTTTGAAAGTGAAACACTAGTGGAATTGAGTGTAAAAACGTAAGGAGTGGTGACCACTTACTGTGGTTTGTGTTAGTTCTTGTTTCCTCTCTTTCACTATAGAAATTAGCAATTTTGAGCACTCTAGAATGTTCTATACATGTTCGACCTTGGTAGAAGATATCAATTTCATTGTGTCCAGAATTATCATGTTGAATAGCAAACTTGGGAATCTTAGAAGGGAGCACCATGATGATAGACAATCATTGCCAAAAGACAAAACAAGTGCTATTAGGTGCACCAAGTGTGAGGGTTATAGACACGAAAACTATCAATGTCCTAATTGGAACGCCAAGTACATGACTCTTCAGGAACTCCAAGATTACATTGTATACTTGAAAGAGGTGAAAAGTAGTGTTAGGAAAAAGCTCGAAGTCAAACAAGGACAACAAGCACAAAGGGAGAGAGAAAATGCAAAAAGAGAACTAAAGGAAATGTGGAAAAAAGCCAGACAAGAGAAAGAGCTAAAGAAGCGAGAAAAGAAAGAGCGAAGAGAAAAGGAAGAAGACGAACAAAGAGAGAAACACAAGAAGGAGTCTTTCCTCACACCCCTGACATGCATGATTGAGATGAAATCCTTAAAGGGGGATGATAATGCGGTAAATTGTTGTTCCTATTCACATCATGATATTGCATTTTCATTGGGAACACTTACTAACCCATCTCTTTTTTTCTTAAGGCCTAGGTAAGACTTATACATTAAGGAGCAATGGCATAAGCAATGGGGTGAGAAAAAGATGATATAAAAGCCATCAACAACATGGGCCAAACATGAACCTGAATTTAATCATCTGATTGTGTGTTTGGCCTATCAGGAAAATCCTAAAGGATGTCAGGGAAACTCTTTTTCTATTCTGATTACTATGGGTTGTTCTCCTTTTTGTTTCATAGTGAATAGTATACGTGTGTACAAACTCTTTGACATGTTCTGCGGGTTTATCTTTGATCCTGGAGGACAATCTCTAAGCACCTTGATAATAAGAGATTGGCCTCTCCCATGATCCCAATCTCATTTTTTTAGATAATATTTTTATTTTTGTTTTTAGACTATTCTAGTTTTGCATGCTTCTTAGCACTTATGTTTGTGTGTTTGTTTGTAGGTAATGAAGCGCTACAATTCGAGGTCAAATTTTTCCCAACCCGGAGGCAATGATGGAGGCGTTGTTCGGGACCATGAAGGGATTAGAAAACAGATGATGGAATCATGCCCAGGATCTTTAAAGAGAACTCAAATTAGTTTCAGATCATAGAATAGGAACTCTTTTATAACTTTTGTAATGTTTTTGTTTGGGCTTTATCGGACTTTTAGTTATGTTGGGCCTTTTTGTGTTTCAGCCCATAGTATATAAGCCTTTGTGAGACACTTTTGTAGGCAGATTTGAGTTTTATGAAACAGTGAGTTTTCTCTCAAGTCTCGAGGTTCTCCTCAAAACCACCGATCCTTATCTTTGAATCTCCAATTCAAAGTGGCGGATCTTTCTCAGTTATCTTGGAATCTCCTCCAAGTGGCGTGAATTCCTCCCGTTCCGAAAACCCCCAAATCGACGTCCTCCATTTTGTCCCATTTGTTCTAAGGTTCATACATGATGAGTGCGTATTTTTGCCCTAATTCAGTGTTTAATTATGGGTATTTAATTGAATTTATGTGCTTAAAGAGTGATTTAATTGATAATTCTGATAATTAGGCTGTTCTAGACGAATTTCACCACCAAATCCGAGACGATCCTTCATCAAATATTACCCAATTTAACTCAAAAATATAAGTTTCAAGCTTTGACTCATTCCCCCAGCTAGTAGCACTCGCCCAACCATTGGCCCTTGCTCGCCCAACGAGTAGCACTCGCCCAACCATTGGCCATTGCTTGCCCAACGAGTAGCACTAGCCCAACGAATCTGCATAATTATGCAAATTAGCTCACTCGCCTAGCGAGTACCACTTGCCTAGCGAGTGTGCAACTCTGCAGAATTATACAAAAACTGGTCTAACCTGTTTTATGCATCCTTAGCCAACCCATACCACTCTAAAACCAGTGCAAAGATCATTCAATTATCAAACATGAATTCTATCTAATTATTCAAACCAATTGAATGTAAAACACATCAAAACCACCAATTATTCTCAATTAACATGAAAAACACACATCTTCGTAGTTTTCAACATCACAAGAAATTCCACATATAAAAAATATCAATCAATCTCAAATTAAACACACAATATGCATTCTTAACAGGTTTATGAATTACGACAGAGAAATTAAGTTCCCTTACCAGGTATCCTGCTTAAACAACTATATAAATGTCTGACGTCTCTAACTTCACAAGATGCTCTATCTCCACATAGAAACATTACAAGAACGCTTAGGACATACCATTATGATCACAGATCAGCAGAGACTCGTACTGATATATAAAACGATGCATGCAAGTGAAAGATGACTTACATGCAACAAAAAATAGAAAAGACCAAAAAGACAACGAAAACTTAACTTATACACTAGTGCAAATTTTGCTTTTTACCTCGCCTTATATGCCTCGGTTGGCTAGGAACCGAAGCATATAATGGTGCGGTGGCATTTTTGCAATTTCAGACAACTTTTATGCCTCGGTTCAACGAAAACCCGAAGCAAAAGAGGGTTATATGCTTCGGTTCAAAAAAACCGGTGCCAAAAGAGGGTTATATGCTTCGGTTCCAAAGACCCGAAGCCAAAAATGTGGCTGGATATTTCAAAAATGCCACTAGCCATTACGTCTTTAGCCTCGGGTGTCACTGAACTGGGGCCAAATAGGGCTATATGCCCTAGTTATTAATTGAACCGAGTCCATATAGTTTAATTAGGGTTCAAAATTGGCGAACCCCTCTTCTTCCCCGCGCTGCATTTCTCCTCTCTCTCTCTCTCTCTTGTTCTGGCCACCGTCTCCGCGAGCCATCGCCGGTGGCTTTGGCGGTACGCCTCCCCCCCAATCTATCTGAACCGTGACGACGCTTCCGAGGTTACATCGAAGCCATTTTCTGGCATCATTCGTGTAGCAGTGTTGCCTGATCCTAACTATGCGACAACTCTTGACAAGTTCAGCTCTTATTACCCTTTGTCGGGTGATGCAACACTGGAGGAGTCTTTCCGTTTGGTGTATCAATGGCAGAAGGAAGGTTCTGGGGATTTACTCATTGATGGCGATCTTGTTGGTGTTGTTGGAGATTCATGGGTTCTGGAAACGGATTGTCGCGGTACGAGGAACGAGAGTTGTTGCGGAAGCTAACTTCGAGTTCGTACATTTCAAGGAGTTTAAGGATGAGCAAGAGAAGAGGGGTTGCGTTTCTGAAGAACATAAAGGGCGTGGTGAGTGGGTTCATTGGGGAGAGAGAGGCTACGGCGGCTAACGCAACGGCCGCTGCCACGACGGCGGCGGAGAAGGGTCAATGGGTGCGAGTGCGGCAGAGCGGGAAGTCGCACAAGGAAGTTTCGGCATTGCATCTGTGTCAGGAGCTTCAGGGGCACGAGGGGTCAATTTGGACTGATTATTATTGAATTGTAATGGTTTTTATTTTTTACTGTAGATAAGGAAGTTCAGGAGCAACCACAGTTTTATGTCTTTTTGATTCATTTGATGTGGTGTGTTGTGTTCTTGAACGTTTTGCCCCAAACACACGTAGAACCACTTTCTATCAGGCGTTAGCTTTTTGCTGCCAATCATATATTTTTCTTAGAGGGTTTTTAGATCTTCAAAATATTGCAACAAAATATTCATGATATTTGTTTCATAGGATGTGTGGCACCCTGCCCGTGTTTCTTTCAGGGTTGAAGATGTGACTGTATGGCCTCGGTTCTTACCATAACCGAGGCCAAAGGCTCTGCAAAATTTTTAATCAAAAAAAAATATTGTGAATCTATGGCTCTGGTCCCTCTGCAACCGAAGCATAAAAGTGTTTTTATAGCCTCGGGTGATAACCGAGGTCAAAAGGCACCCCTTTTGGCCTCACCCCAATATGCCTCGGTTCTAAAACCGAGGCAAAATGACGAAAATAACCGGGGCCAAAAGCCCTTATTACACTGGTGATATGAACGGAGAAATTGATCGGTCCAAATCAAAAAGCTCACCAAAAGGATCAATCCTATGGTCTCGGTTCTTCAATCAAACGACTAGAAAGACAAAACTCTTAAAGAGAAGCCAAAGAGCTCAAGAGAAGTGGCTTCTAGAGAGATGGTGTGTTTTAAAATAATGAAAGCCGTTTATAACAATTCTATTTATACTAAAATCTTTTAATATTAAAATAATCGTCTCACTATTTTTAAATCACTATCACTTCTAAAATACCATTTTTTAGGGTGTTACAAATTTTCACTACTTTATTATTTTAATATACTAAATAAAAAAATACAACCTGTGCGTGTATGTACATTTTTTTTAATTTTTTTTATTTCAAATCTTTTTAGAATAATAATATAATTATTATTATATTTATTTGACCATTAAAAGTACTAATAATAATATTAATATAAATTATAAAATGTAAAATTAAAAGATTAAAAATCTATTTAGCAAAAGTATTTAGTATAATAACGTTTTTTATAATTAAAAAAAGTACTTATACGAATAACACCACTATGAATAGTAATAATAATAATAATACCGATAATAACAAACTAATGATAATAATAAAAATATTTATGCTATAAATATTAATGTCAATGGTAATATTAAGGTTAATGTTAACGATAAGAATAATAATCTATAATTATATATAAAGATATACATCAACAACAAAACAAATAAATATGACAAGTAATTGAAATATAATCTCGTAGTAAATAAAATTAAGATGTGTGTCTAACTATAATAATAATAATAATAATAATAATAATAATAATAATAATAATAATAATAATAATAATAATAATAATGATGATGATGTTAAAACATATCTGTCTAATATAACCCAACCAGGAGGGGGTGAATTGATTATTCAATCTTTTATTGATTTTAAATGAATCTTGAAAGTTTCTTTAATCTTTACAATCCCATATAACCAATTTTCTAGTTTTGTATAAATGGACTGATTAAAAGCAATTAGGAAACGCATAAGAGATAGAGAAGCAAAGAACACAACGATTTTTATACTAGTTCGATTCAATATGAATCTACGTCCAGTCTTCTCCTAAGCAACCCACCTAGGAGGATTCCACTAAAATAATAGAGATACAAGAATTACAAGAGCATCTATATAATTCAAGACCCTAAAGACTAAGGAGCTTGATCTACAAATCAAGAACTTCCCCTAGATGCAATGCATCCACACAATTGCACTTAAAACTTCACTTCACACAGTGAATCAATTGTAAACAAAAATACAATAAGAAAAGAAACAAGAAAGGAATACACCTAGTGGATGTGCAAATTTATCACTTGATCCTAGATCCAAGCTTGACCCATCAAGGTTGAATCCACAATCAATCTTCTTGAAGGTTCACTTGAATGATCTCCCAAAAAAGCACAAGAACTTTGTAGATCTCAGAAAAGAAGTCTCTTAATTCGTTTACCAGTAATTCAGTTATTTTTCTTTCTGTTTTAAAACTGATTTCAAAACTATTTTTATACTTTAGTTCTATTGTAGTAATTAATTGATTAGGAATTTACCTAATAGATTATCGTGGGTGTATTTTCACTACATCAGTGTAGTGCCCTCATATAATCTATTAGTTAAGTATCTAATCCATTTACGAGTTCTGCGTTTCACACATTCAAGAGTTTGATACCTGATTTAATTCAGTTCAAGCTTATTTACATGTAATTCTCGATATACAACACCTAATGCAAAAGATAAAAATTCAGGACTAAGCTTAAACCAATGATTCACATGATGCATAACTTTGGACATCATCAAAACCATCTTCATTGGAGTTGAACAAGCTCCCCCTTTCAACAAATAATAATAATAATAATAATAATAATAATAATAATAATAATAATAATACTATTATAATAATATCTCATAGTGATAACGATAATATTAATAATAATAATAATAATACAACAACTAAATATATAAAGAAATACACATTTTTTGTATCTTTTTTGTTTTTAAAATTTTATCTTCTTCATTAGTATTTGTTAAATTTAAATAATTATTCATAAAATGAACAACAAAACAAATAAAAAGTGCAAATAATTGAGATAGGATCCCGTAGTATATAGGAGTAAGTTGTGTGTCTAACTATAATATTATTCTTAATAATAATAATAATAATAATAATAGTAATAATAATAATAATAATAATAATAATAATACAACTACATACATAAAGAGATAAATATTAGTGTCCTTTTTTATTTTTTGAATAATATCCTGGTAATTAGTATATTTTAAATTTAAATAATTATTTATAATAAAAAAACTTATTTTTCAATTTTATTATTTTACTAAGTAACTATTTTTTTAAATTGAAATAATTGTTCAAATGTAAAAAATAAATGAACACCAACACAAATAAAAATGGTAAATAATTGAAACATGATTCCCACATAGTAAATAAAAATAAAATGTATATCTAAATAATAATAAATATTATAATAATTATAGTTCTTAATAATAAATAATAATAATAAAATAGTATTATAACAATAGAAATAGTTATAGTTAATAATAATAATAATACTTATTGATAATAATAATGATCATTAATTATAGTTATAATTTATAATTTATCACTAAAATACCTATATTTTTCGTACATAATTATAAATTATAAATTATAAATTATAAATCATGAATTATAAATAATAAATCATGAATTATAAATCATGAACTATAAATTCTAAATTCTAAATTATAAATTCTAAATTATAAATTATAAATTATAAATTATAAGTTTTAAGTTTTAAGTTACAAATTACAAATTTTAAATTTTAAATTTTAAATTTTAAATTATAGGTTATAAGTTATAAATTATAAATTATAAGTTATAAGTTATAAATTATAAATTATAAATTATAAGTTATAAGTTATATATCAAAAATTATAAATTATAGATAAATTAAAAAATTTTAAATTTTAAAATAATAAAATAATACAGTGACAAGTGCCGATAAGTGAATAAAATGATATTAATATGATAATAATGACGTTACTCACTTCACATACCTCACCCACTTCAGAATCACATCGCTGAATTAACACACTCGATTAACATAGAAAGTTAATAGCGAGACTCAATAAAAATTAAAAATTAAAAATAAATTTATTGAATACACAATAACAAAAATGGCCAATTTTATATAGACTTAAAATATGATTAAGACTTTAATATTTATATATATATATATATATATATATATATATATTTATATTTATATTTATATTTATATTTATATTGTATTCAATTATTTTCTTTAATTTTTAATTGGTAATATTATTAAAGTTATTATTACATTTAATTATTCATTTAAGTGTTCATTTAATTATTAGACAACGAATTTAATTATTCATTTAAAAATTAGAAACATAACAATTAATTCCATTTAATTATTACAGTTATAAAAGTTTTTAATTTGTTATTAAATTAATACTAAATTTGTAAAACTTATATACGTCTAGGTGCTCAAATATATTAATGATAATATGTAAAATTATTAACCGTTAATTTATTTAGATTTAAATATTTTATTTTGATTAACTCAATTATCATATATTATTTAAAACATTACATAATAAAATATATTTTATTAAAAGAATATATAAACAACTTAAATATACTTTTATAATAAAAATATTATTATAATATTTATATGAAATTTAATTATATTTTTATATAACATAAACTTATTTTGTAAATATATTCTACAAGGGTACTTTCTAGGAAATTTTAGTAAAAGTAGTCATACTTTCTAGAATACTCATTTTTTTTAAGGATATTTGGATATTCTTATATTAAAGATTTATTAAGAAAAGTTCTATTCCAATATATGTAACACAAAATATATTTGTCCACAAAAGAGATTTTAATTTCTATTGTGTAAACCTCTGAACTCTTCTTTAATCTTTTATTTTTTATTTTTGTTCTGGTCACTTTAGATGGAAATTTTTTTTTTATATTATTGAGGCATCATTTTTGGAATTATGGTGAATTTGATCTAACATGCTTATGCCACCCCTATATAAGATCCTATGATTCTATCATGACATTCACAAAGTGTTTTCTTCCACCTCTTTGTTATAGAAACAATGTTGTCGTCACTTCTAATTCTATGCCTCACTCTTGTTTTTTTCTCATTCCTCCTCAAATACCTCAAAACCTTGAAAAACCCACCACTCCCACCTGGTCCTGGAGGCCTTCCCATAATAGGGAATCTTCATCAGCTCAATAATTCTACCCTTTATCTTCAGCTATGGCAACTCTCAAGAAAATATGGACCCATATTTTCCCTTAAATTAGGTTTAAGGTCAGCCATTGTTGTTTCCTCTCCTAAACTTGCCAAAGAGGTAATGAAAATTCATGATCTTGAGTTTTGTGGGAGACCTAAATTACTTGGCCAACAGAAATTGTCTTATAATGGGACTGACATTGCATTTTCCCCATACAATAGTTATTGGAGAGAAATCAGGAAAATTTGTGTTGTTCATATCCTTAGCTCCATTCGTGTCTCTAACTTTTCCACAATAAGACACTTTGAGGTCAAGCAAATGATTAGAAAAATATCAATGCAAGCCTCATCCTCCAAGGTTACAAATTTGAGTGATGCACTCATGTCCCTCACCACCACAATTATATGTAGAATTGCCTTTGGAAGAAGGTATTGCAAGAGACATGGAGAATACTTTTCACACTCAAAGAAATTCAGTTTTGATTTCTCAGCCTATTTTTTTTGCCTTATGTTTTGCATATAATTTTTTCAAATGCTCCATTTTAATCTAAAAAAGATTATTAGTCCTAAAACCGAAAAATTGGAAGGAAATATTTGTTTGCTCCTTACTACTTTAACCCACTTCTTTTTGTTATTTTAGTATTTCAAAATATATTATATTACAAGTGAGTGTAGGGATGATACATGAATTCATCACCACAGGTATTATCCAAACTATCTTGATTTTGATAAAGAATTCACCACTAAATGATATTGGTATGACTGAATACGGATATAGATATCTTTAGTTTTGTACCTTACAATAATCATTTTTACTCTTTTATATCATTATTCAACCTATATCCAATTGTTATTTCATACTCTGATATGTGCAATTATAATTTTTTTCTTGATATTATTTGACATTGAAAAAAAAAATTGTATATTTTTTACATTTGATATTTGATGATATGATATTTTTCTTATTGTGATTCTTCTTTTCTGAAATTATTTAATATACATTTAAATTAGTAATTTAATGTTTCACTAATTCCACTATCATATATTGATCCTCATTTCCACCAGATATGAGGATGAAGGAACAGAAAGGAGTAGGTTCCATGGGCTACTGAATGAGTGTCAAGCCATGTTGGGAATGTTTTTCTTCTCAGATTATATTCCTTTCTTGGGTTGGATTGATAGAATCACAGGACTACGTGCTCGTCTTGAACAAAATTTCAAAGAATTGGATACCTTCTACCAAGAAGTGATTGATGAACACATGGATCCAAATAGAAAGGCACCAGAGAACGAGGATTTGATTGATGTCTTACTTCAACTCAAAACGCAGCGTTCGTTTTCTGTACATCTTGAAAACGATCATATCAAAGCTGTGTTCATGGTTTGAGTTCTTTTCCCTTCCTCGTTTAATTTTTCTACTTGAGTATCAAAAAATGGCACATATAGACTAGGGTTAAGATAGAACATTTTTAGTTCATATATTACGTGTTTAATTACTTAATTGGTTTATGATATTCTTTTGTATTTTAATTTTTATACTTACAAATTACTTGTTTTAATCTTTATATATATTTTTAAACAACTAAAAAATGACATTAAGTGAGTTACTGTTGCCTCAATCCAAACAAAATTATAAAACTGAAAGAAGATATATTTATAGACAGGGGGTTATTATGTTATTCTGATTATGAGGCACAAATACTTAAAGCCACTATTATAATTAAGGCATAAATAAGTTCAATTTTCATTATTGTTAATTTCATTGTAAATAAATTAAGTGTATCAATTGACAAGTGTTGCCACAATTAATTTATGAATCTTGATAAATGTACACTATTAAAATTATAATTTTATATACTATTTATTAAGACTTTAACTCATAATCGTACTAATTTATTAATTTATTAAAAACATTATACTAGTTTAACCAAAGCGTTGTGGTCTTCAAAAAGAAAGTATAGATTGTTATATAATCATAACCAATGTGCTAATTAATGTAGCCAAAGTGTACATTTATAAGTTTTTCTTAATTTATTACATTGGAAAAACAAATTTGTTGGACTAGTTATGTTATAGTTTATTTGTAAAAATATGTTGGATCCCTTATAAATTGTTGATTTCTTTTTTTTAGGACATGCTTGTAGCAGCAACAGATACAACTGCAGCTACAACGGTCTGGGCTATGACCTTACTACTAAAAAATCCAAGAGTAATGAAAAAAGTTCAAGAAGAAATTAGAAATTTGGCGGGTGAAAAAGATTTTCTGTATGAAGATGATATTCAAAAGCTTCCCTATTTCAAGGCCGTGTTAAAAGAGACATTTAGACTGCATCTACCAGCACCCCTGCTTCTGCCAAGGGAAACAAATGAAGCATGTATTTTAGATGGCTATAAAATTCCAGCTAAGACAATAGTTTACGTGAATGCTTGGGCTATCCATAGAGACCCTAACACTTGGAAAGACCCAGATGAGTTCTTACCAGAGAGGTTCTTAGATAATGCAATAGATTTTCGAGGACAAGATTTTGAGCTCATTCCATTTGGTTCTGGACGTAGAATTTGCCCTGGTATGATAATGGCAATTGCTTCATTGGATCTTATTCTAGTGAATCTTCTCAGGTCATTTGATTGGGAATTACCAACTGGAGTTAAAAAGGAAGATATTGATGTTGAAGTGTTGCCAGGACTTACTCAACACAAGAAGAATCCTCTATGTGTTTTGGCTAAGGTTCGACTCTAGAAGTTTAATTAATAAATATATGTGTAGTATTGTGGTTTATTGTTCGGTATCTTTAGCTGCCTGGAGATAATATTGAATTCAATAATGATGTGATGTCCCTATTTCAAAATATGTCTTTTATGGTGTGTTTGGATAGAGTATCTTAACGAAGTAATTCATTTTTTTTTTAAATTTATATTTTTTTGTAATGAAATGTTTTATTTAGGTAGAGAAATTAAAAAGTTTTTAAAATGCAAACATTTTTTCGAAATATTTCAATTAGCTAAATTATTAGAAATTAAATACTCTCAAAATAGGTGGAATTTAAAATTCTTCTCACTTAACCTCACACTCTGACTCTCTGGTAGAGTTGTCAATTTGGCCCAGTCCACAAGGCCAAAAACCTCACAAAAGTCATGTGGGCTAAGGCCAACCCACATGATTTCTTCTTAAACATGAAAAGTATATTATTAAACATTCTAACGACAATCCGGGTCGTCTCGGCCATCGGCCCAGCCTGACTCAGCCATCATCCAAGGTCCAGCCATCTCGACTGCGGACTTAAGACTAGGTCTTTGAGCCAAGCTGCTTAGATTATCGGGCAGGCACGATAACCTAGATGTGTCGGGCGGGCCTGACGACCCAGATGTGTCAGGCGGGCCTGACGACCCAGATGTGTCGGGCGGGCTCGACCACCTAAACAAACTAGGCTAGCTCGACGACACAAACGTGACTGATGACCTACACAGGCCGGATAGGCTAGATTGCATACAAGTTTCAGGCAGGACCGACAACCCGAACGTGTCGGACAAGCTTAATGATCCGTAGGGGCCCGACCGGCCCGACAACCTAGATGGGCCTGATGGGTGGGACAACCCAAACAAGCCCGATAGACTCGATGACTTAGTCGGGTCAGACTGGCCAAACGACACAGATTGATTCGACCGGCCGGAAGACACAAACGGGCCTAACAACCTAAATGGGTTGGGCGAGCCCGACAACCTAATGGGGCCAAGCAAAAACAACGACCTAGACTAACTAGGCCAAGTTGGGTTAACAAACTTGACTAGCACGACCGGCCCATATGGGTCGTCGAGTGGATCAGGATTGTCTAGATCGTCTAGCCAGCCTACCCGACCTAGGCTTATTGGCTGGCCTGACCTGTTTAGGTCTGTATCACACCTAGCCGGTTCCGCTAGCTTATCAACACATATCATGCTTGACCGACAACTCATATCGGACAAGGCTGGGGGACTGGTGTACCGTACCTAGCCAAACTCGACCAAATAAGTAAATAATGTGCATATCGAGGTCGCCAAGTATCCAGCCTAGGCCGAGTTAGCCTAACTTGTACCGGTTTTAACCTAAACTAAACGTCTAAAGGGACAACCTGCACCTCATATCACCAACATAAGCCATCAAGGCAAGTAGCCGGTCTAGACCGACTACTCGAGCATATCTGGTAAGATTACAGCCTAAGCCGACCACTTCAATACACTCAGTGTGATAGGAGCCCCCGCATTCAATAAATCTTAACGGCCTAGGTTTGGGCCCTGGCCCACTTGCAAGCCCCACCTAGAGCCCAAGTCAAGGCCCAGCCCATGAAATGGTCAAATGTCATTAATGCTCTATAAATACGCGTGGACCCCATCATTTAACGGTACGCATTCATTAATCACTGATTTGACTCTCTGAGAGCTTTGACTTACTTGAGCTTCAGAGACTCTTTTGTAGGTAACCCCTCCTGGGTTCAAGCTGACATGTATCCACCGGGAAGAGGCCAACTGAAGAGATAGCGGACTACATGGTAAGGTGACGCTTGTGCCTAACCTATCCTATTTGTTCTCTACAGGAAGAATTGGCGCCCACCGTGGGGCACGAGACAAACACCTTTAGTACCCGTTTTTTCTCTGAAGATGGTTTCTACCCGCAACAGAGCTGGAGTGAACAAGCAAGCGGATGTTGGTCCCTCTGGACCTCCCAGCATCACCCCTGACTTGGCCACCATCCTAGACGGCCAAGCAAAGATGCAACAAGAACTCGCAGACCTGAAGAAGCGCAGTGCTGAAGAAATGGAGGCGCAGAGGCAAGAGAACTCTCGCCTCAGGCGAAGGATCGAGGCGGACCCCAACCTGAAGGGAAAAGCCAAAGAAACCTTTGAAGCTGTGAAATCTCCGGCTTTCCAGCCTACAGAGGAAGAAAGTGAATACAATCCCACCCCCCACACCTTCACCACCACCCAACAGACACCCGTTACCTCTACCCATCCTTACCACTTTCCATCCGGTCAACCGGGGCTCACCGCACCCCCAACTCCCGCCCCCACCCTCCCTACCACCCACATCCCCTACAACATACCCACCACCTTCCATACCACACATATCCCACCCTACAACCCACAATATCTTCCCACAACCCACATTCCTCCTCACAACATCACCTCCACCTTTCCTGCTATGATCAACCACCCCCCCCCAC
>Ga0214543_1002856_pt1 | contig 34021 bp, 9 predicted proteins | sample CNSS2metaG_FD_160094 | JGI IMG/M metagenome (GOLD analysis project Ga0214543, IMG submission 160094) | Root nodule microbial communities from cowpea collected in UCLA plant growth center, Los Angeles, California, USA - CNSS2 | ecosystem: Host-associated > Plants > Roots > Nodule | place: USA... | reverse complement strand
TTTTTTTTGGTAAATTCAAGGTTGTTCTGAGACCATGAAGACGAAAGGCAGTGACGAAGAATGAATGAATAATGTATTAGTGAGTCTAATTTAATTAATAAGAAAAATATTACTGATGTAAAATAGGTCAACGAAATTTGTTTGTGGGTCAATATAAAATAAATCAGTTATTAATAATCACTTACTATCTTCTTAATTTTCTTAAGACTTTTAAGATTTTTAAGGAAATATTAACAACGTAATAAATCCTCTTTCAGTTTTAACGTTACTTATCTTAATTTTCGCTAACGCAAATACAGCTGTATCTACGTATTTTTTTTAAATATTAATAAATTATTTAATTTTTAAAGTAATAATTACAAAAATAAAAGATATATATAATTATTTTTAAATTTCCTTTTGGTTTTTAATTTAAACTACTTTTATATTGAGTTTGTTTTTACAATGTTTTTCACATAACAGTACATAATAAAATATTAGTTATCTCAATTTATAATTTAATTTTTTCAATTTGAATTACATACACGGTAAAAATTAATTTAATAAATACTAAAAGTAGCATAATAATTAAATTTTTTTACAAAAATTAAATAATAAATAAATAAATAATAAAAATATGCATTAAAATATAAAGATTAGTAATACAATAAAACTAAATAGATTGAAATAAGAGGTAGCTTATAAATTATAAACTTCTAGAATAAACTATCTCGATGTACTTATTACGCAATTTTATCATAGTTAAATTAGTTTAGAAACTAGTTAATTAAAGCAGATAGTTTATCGATAATAAATTTATCGATTTAACAATATCTATTTATTTTTAAAGTTATATTATTAACGACTTTATTACTATTAAGTTGTTTGACATGACCATTAAGTTTATTAAAAACATTTAAGATAATTATATTATTTTTGGTAATTATATCATTTTATAGTACACCTTTAAATGTGGTTAAAAATTCAATGTTCAAATATTACAATTATTAAGAGAGATTCATTAGAAAATGTAAAATATGTGAATATATCAATTATAGAATCAGTGATAGAAGATGATTGTGAATGTGCTTCATTTATGCAACTTTGTGGAATAAACTATGTTTGCCATATTTTCAAGAAATATATCTTTATGTGAAAATATTTTTATTTAATCTAACTTTTTTATCTACCTAAATAGATAGAGAGGAAAAAATATTTCCATCAAATATTTTTTTATTTATTTCCCAATAATTTTCAACTACCATAGCAGCCCCGGGAATATAGTTTGAAGGTCAGAGTTTGAAACTATGGTCAGAAGAATATTCATATTAAAGTTTTTTTTTTTCTTTTTATTATTTTATCAAATACAATAATACTAAAGTCTTTGAGTTGAGTCGTAAACGAAAGACATCGCATATTCAATCGTTACGCGCTAGTGAGAGCGTGTGCTTCACCACAAATCATATTTCAAAATAGAAGCTAACATAGGTACAAAGTAATAAAAGAATAAGAATACTATTGTTTAGTCATTTTTAGAAAACGTGTAGATAATAAGTATGGTACAAATAAGCAAATCAATATTTTTCTAACATATTTCAATAATTTTGAAAAAATATATATGTTTTTATAAGTTCAAATGTTAAATGTAAATTAAAAACTATGGAGAAATATGTCCTTATTGAAAATGATAAAATATAATAGAAATTTATTTATCATCAATAGTTGAAGTTTTGTTTGTTGTGTAAAAATGAGTTAAGGACAATACGTTTAAAATTAAAGGATAGATTAAGAAAACTATGTGAATCAACTTTTAATTAATCAATATGTATTTAGATATTAGAAATATTATATATTAATATGTTATTTTGTTTATAAATATTTTAGATATCATATTATATCACTTATTATTTTTTATATTCAATTTTTTTATTGTATTTTAATTATCATTTTTTTTATATGACAAATCTTGATTCGATGATTTTTTTTTATCATAATATGGTATTAATTTTTTTTTTTATGTCATTGATGAAAATTCTAGCATCTCATGATCGATTGCTCTTAGTGATACGGTTATGTCTACTTTAGATGTTAGTCATTTTTATACTATTTTTATCAATAATTTGTTTAAAGATAAATGAACGGTTGATCTAGGTATCAATAATAATGTATATTTTAAATTTTACATATATGTCACTGATAAAACTCTTGGGTTATTCTTTTTGTAGCTATTGGTTTTTGTTCAAATTTCTCCTACATTGGTGCAATAATATTTTTATGCAACTCAATTCAACTTTAAATTGTTGTTTGTCATTGTTGTATTTGTCCATAATGATTTGTCAACCACCTTTTGTTAAAAATCATTTTTATATTTAGAGATGTTGAACTCCAAGAAGATCGTCAGTGATATTGAAGGGTTGTATGTGTTGTCTCCTTATTTTTTTCACAAAATAAATATGTCAACATTTCTTCTAATATTAGTACAAATATTGTTTTTTAAAATATTTATTTTTGTAAGAATGTGTGTTTAGCATTTGAGATTTGGAAATATTTTAGATAAATTATTTCGACTGTTGAATAATGACATTTCTTTTGATATTTCACATAATTTTTTTACTTCCAATTTTAAATGTGTTTTCTTGTTAAGTTTAGAAAATTATTTTTCACTTCACTTAACAAGGTGTCTCAATTATTATTTGATATATTACATTGTGACATGTAAGAATCTTATGGTAAGCCTACTTATAATGACAAACATTTTGTGTCCATTCTTAAATCTAAAGTTTTTAATTTTATAAAACACTTTTTCAAATGATTCAAACAAAGTTTGGGACCAAGGTTAAGTGTTTTGGGTCTAATAATGCAAAAAAAAACTTACTCTTACTAGTTTTATAGTAGAACAAGAAATTCTCCATCATTTTTTTATGTTGAGAGACCTAAATAAAACACACTAGTTAAGAGAAAATATCATTGAAATTTTTTAGATGTTTGGCTTAGGGGACAACTTTGTCATCTTCCATAAATAAATTCACTCCTCATTTCATTCCATCCATTCTTTTTGAATATCGTAAAGGCTACAAGGGATACAAACAGTACAACCTAATGACCAAATAATTTTTTATTTCAAGGGATATTCTCTTTCATGAAACATTTTTTTCTTTCAAGGACGTAACTTCCTCTAGAGGTTTTTTCTTTCATCGATGATATAGTAATTTCTTTGCCCATTCTTAATAACTTGTCTTCAAATACTTTTGTTGTACCATCATTCTAGTGAGTTCCATGATGCATCTGAAACATTAATATTTAATATCGATTATTTTTAATTCTTTCTTCATAAATCAAATAGGGTATCCAAGAAACCCTCTTATTTGTCTGATTATGTGTGTTCTAGCACCTAAAACCTTTATCTCGTTCAAAAAATTTATTCTCTAAACAGACTCAATCACAAGTACAAACCTTCATCAATCAAAGTTTCACCACTTATGAGTCTCAATTTCATCATCAAGCAATTTCTTACCCTAAATGGAGAAATGTCAGGCTTGAGAAATTAAGGCTTTGAAAGGTAATGACACTTGGTCTCTAGTCCCTATAATAGGAGACAAACATTCCATATGATGTGGATAGATTTTTTAATTTGAAATGATGTTGATGATTTAGTTGACAAATGTAAAGCTTGGTTGGTAGCCAAAGGCTACACACAATAGGTTGGAATTGATTTCTTATATATTTTGGCATGATTTGCTAAACTTATTTTTATAAAAGTTTGATTAGTCGTTGATGCTATAAAAAAAATTGAGCTTATAACAATAAGATATCAACAATGTATTCTTAAATGACTAGTTCTCTAAAGAAATATACATATATTTCCTAGTGCTACAAAACAAACAAAAGGATTGATTTACAAGTTGAGTATATTTATATATGGAATATATGGAAGGAGATAAACTTCTAAACAATGGTTTACAATTTTATTAACATTTTATTCATAAACTTGTTCAAATACAATAAACTTTTTTCCAAAAGTTAAAACTCATTATCAAATATATAATATATATTCACAAAAGTCCTTACTATAACAACTTTCAATTGTTTCATTGACAAGTTAGTAATCATCAATATTAATTATTCAACTTATGATATTGGAATACACTATGATTATATACTATAGATATTATATATTTGTTATTTAGTTTCTAGATATTTAAAATGTCATATACAATTAATTATTTAGTTTCTTAATATTTTAGACATTATATATAATTAGTTATTACATTTTTCTATATTATGTTTTACTATTATATATAACTATTACTTTTATGTAAATAATACGTCCGAATTTAATAAATTATTTTATTTTTTCATCTTAATAATATTGGATATAAGTAAACAAGATATAAAAATGCTCACAACTCTTGATATTTTAAATTAGAAATAGTTTTTATTTGTTTATGATTTTATCATTATTCAATCTATTAGTCTTTCTCAAAAAGTCTGAAAGAAAATTTGGTCTAAAATTCTCTCTCCTTCTCTCTTTCTATTTCTCTTTTTTCCTCTCTCTCTCTCTATATATATAGATGGCTTAAAAAAGAAACTTCATATAAATGTCTGTTCTTAAAAGTAAGGTTAAAAATTGTAAAATCACAAAATTTTAATAGAAATTAACATATATAAAGAATGGTGTAGATTTCACATCCTTATACATTCTCCCCTACAATTATAATTATCTCCAAATAAGGAAAAAAGAAGAAGAAAAGTTTGAACGCACTACCAACTCATGAATGGAATCCAAGTGGGTCAGAAGAGGCATTTGGATTTAAATAGAAAAATGTTGGAACATTGAATTAAAGTTCGTAAATTTTGAAAAAGAAAGAGTAAAGCTACACCAAACAAAATTATATAATGAGTCATCATCTTATCTCGATCAAGCAGAAAGAAGGAACTTTTTTTTTTTTTTTCAACTTGTGTATCTTTTGCTAGAAAATTAAAGATAAATTTGTTCAATTATTGAGATCTGTTTAAGATATTGTTTTTTAGTGGATATTCTTCTTTCTATATACGAACTAAAAATTGAATCTCTAATTGCGTATTTAAAAGATAAACTTTACCAATCGCATCAACTTTAGTGCAAATATGAATTGACAAATCGAGTTTTTTTGACAAAAAATGGTGGTTGCTTTTAAAATTATTAAAGTAGAGTCTTTAAAAAAAATATCTATATGGAGTATGAGTTTGGTTTGGTAAAAGAAAACTTTGGATTCTGCAATTTGTAAATGGCATTCCAGGAATTTTTGGGGGTCATAATTTAACAACACTCATTATTGAGGATACTTAAAATTAAATTTTAGGGGTGTCATAATTTTTAGTTTAGTACCGTTTTGGGTAGGTATCTGCAAAAATAGAAAAAATTGAAGATTTGAGGGAATTATAAGTAAGTTATTTAAAGGAATTAAAAAAAATATATATATATATATATATATATATATATATATATATATATATATATATATATATAAAGGAGGTAACAAATTATTGTTTGATATATTTTTTTTTCTCTATGTTTTCTACTTGTATAAAAATACATGTTCTTTTTAATTGAAATACACTAAACTAAAAAATAAGTGTATTTATCCGAAGTATTCTACAGCTCTTATATACAAAAACAACACTCTCATACTTTTTCGATCTCTAAAACCTTTTGTCTTCATTCTCTTTAGAATTTCACCACTAATTTTCATTTCATAGTAATTGAGAAGTCATAAACAGTTTTGTTTAATCAAAATTTGAAATAAAATAAGTTTTTAATTATTCTATAAATTCTTTCTTCACTTACTTTTTGTATGGTTTTGTCATCGGGTCAATCGATAAAAGTAATTCGTTTAAATTGTTTTATCATATGCTAAAATTTTGTTATACTTAGATAGTATCTTCTCTGGATCTCTAAGTTGTAAGTAAATTTTTGTTTCGATTTTGGAAACTTGCTTGGAGGGTAAACATTGCAGGTAAGAAAAACTATTTATGTTCTTATATAACCTTAGGTGAGATGATCTGGATGTGGGCATGACATGGTCACCAAACTAGATAGTTATTAAAAATCTTAGTGTCTTAGTTAAGGATGACAATGGGGCGGGGACGAATTTCGCTATTCTATACTCATTTTCATCGAAAAAGTTTATCTTCATCCTCATACTTAAACCTAATGGGTATCAAACTTTTGTCTCATCTCATCTCATCGCCACCGGATAATGGGTATTTACTCGTACTCATACCCGTACTGCTTTCTTACTATTTCAATATCAATTAATTTTTATAAATAATAAAAAATTACGGAAAAGGAAACATAATATTATCAAATATTGAATATTAAAAGATGGTTGTTTCCTCAATATCAAATATTTATAAAGAAATTATATTATAATTGTATACATTTCAAATCAAAATACTAAATAAAATTTCATGAGAACCAAAACATCTATTAAATTTGCAAACATTAATGAATTATAATTGATAAAATTTATTTTTTTCTTAAAAAAAATATAAAAGTAAAACAAATATTTAGATTAAAATATATGTTAAATGTACGTTTACTTCAATTTTTTAATGAATCTTTTTTTATACACTAATAAAAGTTATAATAAATCACTTGATCCAAATAATGCAAAAAATAAATATTAAACTAACAATAATAAAATTTTAACATAGATATTATATCTTTTGAACTTCAATATAGGTTAGATGGTGATGAAAAGAAATTTATGACAATTAAATTAAAAGTTTATATTATAGTAAATAAAATTTATTTATACAATTATAGTGACAAAATCGTAGTATGATAATGAGTTAAAAAAAAGATAATTATATAAAATATATCAAAATAGTATTTTATAATATAAAAAATTAAAAACAAATAAAAATATTAAAAAATTATCAAATGTGTGTCTTATAAACAATTTGAGAGACTATTGAATAAAATCACACAAAGAAAAATAAATATATAATTAAGGGTATGATAAAATGAAAAATACTCAACTACCTAATCACTTTTCAAAGTAACTTTTGATGATGTTCATAATGGATCATCAGAAGTGGAATATGGATCCATATGTTTGGTAAAACAAGATCAAATTTTGTGGTTATAGGTCCAAATCTAGGCTCCCAGTGTCTATATTGTTTATTGAGTTTATTAAGATTGCTATTTAAGGCTTATAAAGACCCCACTCCTTTCATATTTTTCCTTCATATGTACTTGTTGCATGAGTAGAAGGGGACCTGCTTAGTGAGAGTTGTTTGAGATATTATTGGTGGATCTTCTGAAGATTTATTCGTGGATAAATTATATTAATATCTTGATGAGATATTAAAAATATAGATAATCCTCTATTATGATGTAGAACTCTTAATATTATACAAATACATATTTTTGTAATATTTCATGAACAATTATATAAATATAAGATATTATATATATATATATATATATATATATATATATATATATATATGGAGTTATGTTATTATTAATGTTCTCTCAAGAAAAATCTCATGGTAAAAAAAAATCAATTCAATATCTTTTTATCAAATTAATAATTATTTAATATACTAATCGGAGTATCACACTAATGAACTTAGATAATTGATTTTCAACAAATTTTGAGTATAGAGGCTGATTGGATGTATGTTAAGTTTTATTACTTGTATGTTGTTTGCATTTGTTTTTTTATGTTTGAGTTGAAGTTTGCATAGTTTAATGATTGATGTTCGAATTAGTCATGCTTTAGATTGATTATTTGAATCATTTAGAAGTTGCGTGGTTAAAAAAAATTGTTTTTTGTTTTGATATTTTTCTCAAGCTAACAATTTTTTCACTCAAGCAAAGTAAAACTCAATCTAATTTATGCTTAATTTTTGTTTAAGCGAGTACTTTCACTCAAACAGACAAAAAATATAATTTCTGGTTTATGTAAGTTATTATGTATGTATCTTTTTATATGATCAAAATGAATATACATATTTATGGTTGATTGATTTGTAGTTGTATTTGAACAAATTGTATTGTTTTATAAAACTTATTGAGAATTGGTTTAAGGATAAAAGAGAATAAAAATTATAAGTTTTTCATATTATCCTGAAATTGAAAGTCAAATATATGTATGTGAAAAAAAATTAAAACAAGTAGAAATATTTAATTATTTGACATAAAACTATTTGATTGATTATAATTAATGATACACCATTTAATCATAACCACATAAAGATTATGATAAGATGAAAATTATCTTGAAGATGTTAGTGAATTTCATGGATATAAAATAAGTCAAACAAATATAAGAGATAGAAAAAATGTGTAACCAAAGAAAAGAAACGTTATGTATGTTATACATATGAATTCTTCATTTTACTGAATAAACTATAAGTACTTTGTTAATTTAAACAAGACGAAATGAATATTAGAGAAGTATAAAAATAAAAATGGGATGTACATGTACATACGTATATCCATTCCTATATTCAATTAAAAAAATTAAATATTATCTATACCGAATGATCGCGAGATTCTCCGTCAAAAGATGAATAAATTCAAGTATAGATAAATTTATTTGTCAATTGTATGCTCTCTTATTTTTATTCTCGGCATCTTTATTTTGTCAGCTCCATCTAATAATCCGTCACTCTTGCTTATTTCCTGTTATTTTTGGGCCTTACCTTTTGCACTCGTTTTGATTACTGCACTTCCTTTACACTTATTTTTTATTTTCTCACCGCACACTTTATTACTCACACCATTTTTTTAATATATATTTGGGTTGGGCCTCTTTATTTTTAAGATACATGTTTAGTTTATATATATATATATATATATATATATATATATATATATATATATATATATATTGTATATGAATATATATAAAAGAGATTTTTTTTATTGAAATTTATTTTTCACATTTACCGTTTAGACAATTTTTTTTTAAAATTAAAATGAAAAAGAAAGTTTTCTTTTTAGTGTTCACAAATGTTTCTAAGTTTGTATTTTAAATAAATATCTTTTTAAATTAAAATAATTATATTATAATTTTTTTTTTAAAAAAATTAGCCGTTTTTTTTAATTTGATGGTTTTTTTAAATTTAACTATTTTTAATTATGAAATGATTTATAATAAAATTATAAAAAAATATTATTTTTTATAATTATTAAAAAATATCACACATTTTTTCTTTTACTTTACTCTTTCAATCGTTATTTTTCGAAATTAAAATAATTATTTTATTAATTTTATCCTATAAAAGCATTTTTTAATTATATTTTTTTATTTAAAACCTTTTTAAATTTAATCATTTTTTAAATTAATATAATTATTTATAATAAAATTGTAAAAAAATATTTATATTTACTTTCATAATTATAATAATTTATTATTTTTAGTTATTATAAGAAAGTGAACACTAACGTGTTTTGTGTTTTCAGTAGTATACATTAAAAAAAATCTTGATGAAAGTACATATTTAAATTAGAATAAGAATTACAAAATGAAAACATAATTAACAAATAAATAAGAATATATGATTCAAAAAATGTAAATACTTAATTATCAAATTTTTTATATTTTACAAAATCTATATTTTGGATTCTTATTTTTTCTTAACAATTTTATCCCTTTAATGTTTTAAAATATTTACCATATGCGTAGAAAATATTCAAGTATCAAAATTTAATACCTAAATTCTAAAACTTTAAAGGAAATATTTAGAAACTAAAATTACAAATTTTGTGAAATATTTTAAAAAATAGAATAAAATTTTAAATGATAAATGACAAATTATATATAAACTAAACCATAAAAGATTAATAGTCTAAATAACCTCATAGAACAGTTTTTGTCCTCGCGCCTCTTATGGGTGGTGCTGTGTCATCTCCCTCCTTCTACTCCAAATAAACCCTAAATAAACCCTACGCCCATTTTCTACTCTCTTTCTACTATTTCTCTCAGTTTCTCCTTATCAATCATTCTTGTTTTCAAATCTCATCATTGCTTCTTAACAGTAAGTATATATATGATTTTCTATGTTTTTTATGTTATTATATGTTCCCTCTGTGGTTGGGCACTTCTCTCTGTTATTGCAATGTAACTATTGTATATGTATATGCCTAACTGGTTTTTCTTATAGTGAAATATTAATCATTTCTTATAATTTGTCATGTATGGTTTGCCTAACTGTTCTTTAGCTAAACTGCGTGTCTTCTATCACATCTACTACTGCATCTATTGGTTAAGTTAATTATCAGCAGGTTAATTGAATATTGATTTTGTTTTTGATGTTTAGTTTAGTAAATAGATGATTTTGTTTTTGATGTTTAGTTTAGTAAATAGATGGTTTGTCTAGGTTTTGGAAGATACTTTTGAGAAGCCATTTGATGGGGGATTTTGCACTCTCCAAAGTATCAACTCAAAACTTTGTATCTTTCATGTTGAATGGATATTCACATAATTGTAATTGATACTCAATCTGTCTTTTCAGTAGGATAGTCACGCCTTGCTTTTATCTAATTAAGCTTAAGCTGCTGCCTTCAACGTTGCCCTTTTCGTCTCTACATTACTTGACTGTGAAAGATGCCTCGGACAACCACTCTGGAGTGTTCCGGTTGCCCTCCTCTGCGCGCTTTGACATTTGACTCACTTGGTCTCATCAAAGGTGTTGCCTTTTTCAAATGCCATTTTCTAAGTGTGCCACTGTCTTTTTCTTATCTTTTTTTGGTTTGGCTTGTGTTTTTAGTTGTGGAGGCCCGTGACAAGCAATGGGCAATTCCTCAGGTTGTAGAGAGATGGGGTGAACCTGAATCTTCCAAATGTGTGATGGCTGTTTCAATGATTGATCGCAACTCTCAACCTGTATGTATTGACAAAATGTTTTCTTTTTCTTTTTTCTGTTCTGAACATGTTTATTGTTTGAGTATTTATTTGTTTGTATTTCTTGTCTTCTAATCTACATGAAAATTGGGAAATGTAAACTAAGATTCATGCAGTCCTTAACTGTTGAATATAGTGGGAGTTGGGGTGAAATAGAGAGAAAGTGGGAGATAGGGTGAAATAGAGAGAAAGTGGGAGATAGGGTGAAATAGAGAAAGTAAGTGAGATAGGAGTAAATCATGTTATTGATACTGGTCGAATGTGTTATTTAGTACATGTGTTATGCAGAACAACATTCTCTCTCTAATTGAGGATTATTTCTTAGGAAAATGTTAATGGGTGTCACTTCCTAAATCCTGAAATACTAATTCCTATGATAACTACTTGTTTTGTAACAAGTGTTTCATGAACTCTTTTAACATGCAATGCATGAATTTCACATTAGCCTAATACAATATCATTCAAACCTTATTCATTATGTTGGTTGTTCCACATTGACTAGAGTTATGACCAAATTATCATATGTAAGTGGATGCTATCGCTACCTTACAAACCAGCTTTTGAGAAGTTGAGTTTAACTTTAAAATTCCATTTTCTAGAAGGGTATTAGGCCTAACCTAGCAAAATTATTGGTCCTATCATGTCACCCACTATTGGGCCACTATTGGACTACCCACAATATCTATTCTTGCACTTTGAGATGATCAATTATTGGCATGAGGGAGTGTGTTGGAGATCCCTTGTCAATTAGAGAAATGACCAAATTATCGTATGTAAAAGAATGCAAATTTCACCTTAAAAGCAAGTTTGATGAGATTGAATTAGACTTAAAGTCTACCTTCCATAGTATTATGTCGGGTTTTGATTACATTGATCATTTCATGACATTCAATTCTACTAAAACCAAGTGTAAAGTAAAATCATTTAGAACGTCTTTTTTTGTTATTTCTTGTAGTATTTTAGACATTCCTTAGTCCAGTAAATCTATCTATTTTCCACCTGATCCACCCTTCTCTTCGAGTATACTATACTTCTTGCAATCACCAAATAAGTTTAGTTGAGTTGTCATCTTCTCCTTAATAGGTGCTGCTTGAACTTTCATTTAAATTCATTCATTCCTAATTTTGTTTTTGGAGTGTCAACTGCCAACTCACCTGCTTCAGCATTCTCATTTTTACAACATTTATCTTTACTTTTTTTGCACTCAAGTGCCCCGCATTAACTGCCCAATTACCATGTAACAGTATTGTGGTCTTCTATCTGTTTGGTAGGAGATTTCCTTTTATATGAAAGAAATGAAACCAAAAAATACAACTCTCATTTTTCACCCTATCATTTCTTGTATTGCAGTTATTAGCTGTAGCAAGGAAAAACAATGAGGTAAGTTGATTCAATGTCTATACTACTATTGATTGTTCTGGAAAAAAAGTTTTATTTTCAATGTTAGTTATTGAACATTTAGTGCTTGGCTCTTTATATTCATTCTACAGATTGAAGTTTTGAGCCCTGTGAATGGAGACATTCAGACCACAATTTCGGATGCGAGTGGTCTAGATGATCGTTCGGAAGAGAATAACATTGTTGGTTTGCATTTATTTGGAAAACAAAACTCAGAATTAGATTCCAGGTATATAAATACTTGCTGTTTGACAGTTTATTTTAAGAACAGAACAAGAGAATGTGATAGGAGCTTAGTATCTTATATTTGAAGAAAATAAGAAATTGTCCTATGAATTCGACGGTTAACCTGCATAACTTTGAAGGTCTGCTTCTCCCAGTTCCTAAAGGCTTCAAGTATCTCACAAATGGCTGAGATTTCTCCTCTTAGGCAACATGAGTCGTTTCTTTTATGGACAATTGTCTGACTATTTGTGTAACTAAGTATTGGGGAACTACCATAACACTGAAGGCATTGGTTAGTTGATCAATTAGTTTTGGGTTTGGATTTCAGGCATTAGAATTCCTTGGGAAGACTTAATTCTTGACCCTTGATACTTGACAGGGTTGGAGTAGGGGATCCAATTCAGATTTTGTCACTTTCTTTGTGCTAATGTCCATATTATTAACCTGTATCTGTTAGTATTTCCATAAATATAAGTAGATCTTTAGTTTCCATGTACATGCACTCGTTCTTACATGTTTGAAATGAATTAATTTCTTGCATTATGCCCTTATGTATGTGTTATCATGTCTATGGGCTATCAGCAACTTGATTTTGTGTTTGTGTACTTCCTAAATTATTTGGATGTGGTGGTTGTTTAGGTATTGTACTCTACTTACATGCACAACTAAAGGAAATGCTAGCATAAGGTCCATTGAACTTGCTGATCCATCTACAAGATCTTCCTGTATTGACTCTCCAAAAACATGGAATGTATGCTCTAGTGGTAACATCTTGTGTTGCAAGGTGGACAGAGACGAGAACTTTGCTTTATTTGGAGGGTGAGTTTATTTTTCGTAAGTTTGGCAAATAAACTTAAAAGTTGGATTGAATACAAATGAGTATTAAACAGTTTGAATTCGGCTTTGATAATGAAACCTTTTTGTGAATATAAGTGATGAACAAAATACAAGACAAGTCACCAGGCATGGTAACAAATTGGAAACTAAAAAGATGAAAGGGTATTCAAATAACGAATTGTTCTTTTTTGAAGATCAGTCATAGGTATTTTCCTGAAATAATTTTTTCAAAGAAATTTCTTTTTCAAAAAAAAAAAAAAAATCCTCTTCTACACTGGCACAAACCCAGGATAAATCTGCAGCTTTATGGGCAAACCTACTTCATGTAATAAATTCTAAGCAAATTCTTCATAATAGATGACGTTTGACTCAACCAAATAGTAAAATGAAATAATCACTGCCTTTGGAGTTTGGTGCTTCTGAAATGTGTATTTTTCGGAAATAAAGACTTATGTGGCCTCTGCTATCCCTCCTACTTACTTTTGCTTAGTACAATCTATGGGCCATGTTTAAACTTGGGCCTGAAATATATGACCTCTTCACCTTGATTTGTTTGTGGATGCTAATTTCAAGTGGCATTAAGGACGGCGAGCATCCAGTTACCTAAATTTGTATGAAGTTGAATTTTTACGAGTTTGAGGAAGCCAACGAATCTTCAATAGCAGCTTTTATTATGGAAGGCTCATAAAGTGAGAACCTTAAAGAAATATTCAACCTTACTGCAGAAGCATTAATTATATAACATGAAAATGCGTACCTGTTAACATAATCCTTGAGAATCTAAACAAATTGCCACCAAAACAGAACTGTTATCTCTACATTTTTTGAGCTGAGAAATAATGAATAAGTACTTTGTCTGTAGGAAAGGTGTCGAAATTAACATTTGGGATATTAACAACCTCACTAAGATCTGGAATTCCAAACCTGTGAGTCATTACTTCAACCCTACTTTTCGTCTTTTTTATTAATTATTAGCTTATCTTTCTCCAGTTTATCTTATACTGGTGCACAGTATTTTCAGTGCTTAATTTTATAAATTCTTTTAACCTATGCAGCCACCTAAGAATAACCTTGGTATATTTACACCTACTTGGTTCACATCTGCTGCATTTCTTACGAAAGATGACCATCGAAAATTTGTTGCTGGCACCAACAGCCATCAGGTAAAATTAATTAGTGGATTTGTCTCAAATTCTAAAATAAATGAAGAAATTTAATTTTCTATGTATAATAATCTAATAATGCATGGAATAATCTTCTTTGATATCCTTAAAGTTGTGCTAGATACTATATTAAACTACAAATTTTTCTTTTTCATAACTTTTTTCAATTCAGAAAGGGATAAATTCTTAGTTTCTGTTATTTTTTCCTCGAACACCCTCAGTAAGTTTTCTCATTACTCTTTATTTGCAATGCTGGTCTTTTGAATAGGTCCGCCTTTATGACATATCTGCTCAGAGGAGGCCTGTTCTCTCATTTGATTTTCGTGAGACACCAATCAAAGCACTGGCCGAGGATATAGATGGCCATTCAGTCTATGTAGGGAATGGATCTGGTGACATGGCTTCTTTTGATATACGCACAGGTATCACAAAATTGGAAACTTGTCATTTATTTTGGGCACTATTTACTTTATCAGCGTCTTGTTTATTCTTTATACAAAAATACTTTTTTCTTTTGGACAATGTTGTACATTAGTTATGTGTTGCCAACAATAGTTGGACCTTATTTCTTAAGAAATGCACCAAGCACTTCAAATAGCGGAGTTGTACACTTTTATAGCAATTGATATGAACATGAAATTTGTGATTTCCAAATGTTGGGCAGTTAATTAATTGCTTTAACATTTCCCACTTTAGTCCGTAAAACAAAGGGCAACATTGCTTCATGCTTATATTTACTTTTATTGAGGACAGAATTCAGTGAACTTTTAGTTTAGGTTAAGCATAAGATAATGAGGTATCTATATCATGACCAGTGCTTATATTTTTGGGATTCAGTTTAGGCTTGCGAAATGTCATTTTTATGCCTCGTGCAACCTCTATGCTGGTGATTGTTTCTTCTTTAATTAGGTTTCTGTTACATGTTCCAAGAGAAGTGGTCTCTCAAAATGTGATTGCTTCATTTGGCCTAGTGGGTAGTCTATTCACATTGCAACTACGATATAGACTCCTGGTTGTCAAATGGTGCGACTGCATTAACTTAGCTTCAGTTTGGTACGAACTTTGTATTATTTTGCTTCCGATGTCTTGGATATCACCTATTGTAGAAAAGTGGCAAAAACTTGCTTTGGTGACTGTGTAAAATCCTGTATAATAAGCTTTGTCATGGAGGGTAGATTTGATGGAGGTTAGCCTAATTGCTAGAGGCCATAGGAGACCGTGAAAATCTACACGTTAAATTATTAATAAGGATTTATAGGTCAATATTTGATCTACAGACATGTTTTATTGCATGGAACTGATCTTAATTAGTCAGCGAAGGAATGCTTGTTATTGCTGTTGTCTTTTTTGTTGACTGTTTTTTAATGAGTGCTATTTTAATTGTTTTTAACAAATAATTATATTGCAGGAAAAATGCTGGGAGGTTTTTCCGGAAAATGCTCTGGAAGCATCAAATCCATAGTCAGACACCCTGAGCTACCTATTGTAGCTTCATGTGGTGAGCGCTACTCTGTACTTTTCCATAATATTGCATTTTCTTTTAATTATGGGGAAGCTTCTCTGTTGCACTGTTTGGATCCCTAAAATTTGTTTACTTGTTTCTACAGTTGTTTTAGTTTTGCGGAACAAATTTATATATTACGACATACTATCTACCTTTTAGTAGCTGCTGCATCACCTTTTCTCTGGATGAAAAGTTTCTTGGTCTGGGAAAAATATATTAAGGTTCTGTTATCAATTCAGCTTCATGATCTTTCATTTCAGGACTGGACTGCTATTTACGCCTTTGGGATACAAAGACAAGACAGCTTCTTTCTGCTGTAGGTTTTATACTTTATTTCTTTGTCCATTGCACCATGCTATATAGTTCATGTTATTTGGATGTGTAGGTCTGGAAACTAAAATAGATTTATTGATGTGTCCATTTGAATTTCTAAACTATTTATTGGAATATAACGTGACCTTGTTATGAAGCCTATAAACTAAAGCCCATTAACCTGTCTTAAGATTAAACATATATATTCTAATAAGGACTGTTTTGTATTTCTTTTCACCTATTCATTTCTTTAAGGGTTGTGAGGGCCAGGAAAAAAGATGTTACATTGTGAAGAAACCCAGTTTTTTTATGGCTTTGAAATGGAAACCTGTCTACACTTTAAACTAGGATCTTCAATGGCTGTTAGAAATGTTTGTACTTATTTTCTGCTTATAATTGTAGGCATCTGTAAGTTTCTTTTTTTGAAGTAATTCTTTATTCATGTAGTCATAATCATTTATATAATTTCTTACTGGTTGCAGGTTTTCCTGAAGCAACATATTATGCATGTTCTTTTTGACTCCAAATTTGACCTTAAAGGTTAGTATTTCTCTTCTTTTTCAACATAGTGTTAGATGATCTTCATTGAAAGGAACATAGAAGAAAGACATCGGAGTTTAGTGTCACTGGTTCTTTATTCCTGGAGCAGTCCACTCACTAGTGTCACGCCTTAGCATTAGTTTGATAAACCGCAAAAAAATTGGATCTGAAATAAACATTGGTTACGGGGATACAGATATTAGTATTCTCGGGACATTGTAAAATTATCTACTTGATAAGAGAGTCCTGTATAATTTAGTCATAGGGAATGAAATGGATTTGCTGTTGAATATTAGAAACAGTGACTAAAAACTCCCTTATTGTAGCATATGAAAGAAGCTTAAAATGGTAATCATGCTTCTAAATTTCGAATTAGTAAATATACAATGTTTTATATCTAATTTTTTGTAAGCAAATCCATGCTCAGGAGTGGATTCTTCGCTTCCTAGCAAGGAAAAAACTCAGACAGAGATGATACCAAGTGAGGAAGTTGAAGAGTTGCCTTTAAAAAGAAAAAAATCTTCCAGAAACAAAGAGCACACTGAAGATGGTAGTGAAAGAAAGAAAAAATCTAAACATAGTAAAGAGCGCAAGAAATCCGAAGGAAAAGATGAAGGTGAGAAGATTGGATCAAGAGATGAGCGAAGAAAGTCAAAATTGAAGAAAAAAAAGAGTAGCTCAATTTCAGAGTTGTTATTTGGATAGACCAAGATTAATGTGATACAAAGGTTTCAGTATTCTTTTTTTTCTTTTTCTTTTTGATCTTTTTGTTTCTTGTTCCATGTAGTTTATTCTTTTTGCCTACAAATTGATGCTTCAAATGCTCATACCATTTGCTGTGTTTACATGAGCAAAATGCATAGCTTCAAGTGTATCTGTATCTCTATTTCAAGACTTTGATAAGGTTTTCAAGTCTATTTTACCCATGGACCATGAAATTGGTGGTTACTTTGTTTGTACTATTTTAGTTAATGAGATAAATTTTATATATATATATATATATATATATATATTTCAAATTCACATTCTCAACATATAACTATTTTGTATCCTTTAAATGATTTTGAAGTGTTGCTTGTAAACTTAAAATGTTATGTTTTTTATTGTTTGGAATATCATTATAAAACAATTGAACTATTTTATCAATTCATTCTAATCTTAGTCCATCGCTATCCCTAGTGATAACACAACTCCTTTATTTTTTAAATGAACATCTATTTTATTTGCATTTCTAATATATGCCATTTATCCTTTTCTGTGAATTAAATAAAAGGTACTTATCTCTTCTATTTTATTTTAAATACTATGTTAACTAAAACTTAAATGAAAGTTATGTAATTTAAATATAGTGAACATATACTAATCTCTTAAAATTATTGATTACGTGTAAAAATTGTAATAGTTGTCGTTTCGTGTACGGATTTGTATACATGTTATATTGAATTATTAAGAAAATGACTATTCATATAGTAGGCACGCATATAGACCCTTTTTGCTAATATTACTAAGTAACGCATTTATTTCTAATTAAAAAAATGACATCATATGTTTTAATATATAATAATTAGACTTTTCAATTTGTTGTTTATAAAAATTCTTTATTTTTTCTATTTTAAAAGTTTGACTTCTGATTTTTATAATTTTATTTAGTATGGTATTTTGGAAATAAAATGTGTTATTTATTAAAAATATAAGTGTAAGGAGGGAGAAAATTGACATTTTAGAATTACTAGTGGTCGTAAAATGATGAGATTCGATTATTTTAATAAAATTATCAATTATAAATAGAAAATCTTATAAATAAGTTTCATTATTTTAAAATATGTTATCTTTTTAGAAATAATAAATAATTTTTTTAAAGTTCTTTGACTTTTCTCTGGGAGGTCTTCCTTTTTGTTAATCAGTTTGATGATTAGAGACTGCCTTAATGTTTAAAGTACCGAGTTTTACAAAGGTAGCTGATCAAAATTTTAAATAGAATAAGTTGATTTTCTGCCTTTCGTCTTGGTTCAGCCGATTTCGTCTTGCATGTAGGACTTTTTGAGTTTGCATGTGTTGTCTTTTTTCTTGGTTCAATATGTTTTTGTCTTGCATGTGGGCTATTTTTGGCTTGCATGTGCTCTTTGAGGCATCAATATGGTCTTTGTTGATTAGTGATCATAATAATATGTCATGGTCATTTTTGTGATGTTTTTGTATGTAGCATCATGTGGAACTAAAGGTGTTTTGGCTGTCTTAGAGTTGTGTCAAGTAAGGGAAGCTAGTCTGTGTTTATAATTTGGTGAACTTTGGTTGAATTGAAATATGCATGTTGATTGTTGTGATAATCTGGTTTTGGGTTCTTTTGAATTTCGTGTTGTGAAATGTGTTAGTATATGCTATCTTGTGTTGTGGTGAATATAATGAAATTGAGATTTTTTTTAATGAATTGTGATTTGATAATGAAATTGAATGAGAGAATTCTAAATTGAGCAATTAGCTTGATTGGTAATGAATGAAGCACCGAAGGTTGGAGATGTAGTGGCAACGGAAGTGGTTTGGTGAAGGTTCCTAAGAGGTTAGGTCAACTTAAGGAGGAGGGCTAGAGGAGACATCTAGGAGAATGCTTTAGCAATTTGGACTCTCAAAAATGCAAGTCATGGAGTGATCTCAACATGTATTTGTATTAACAATTCAAGAATAACCTTATAAAGATTGTGGAGTCTCTCATTTATAGTAGAGAGCATCTCCTAAAATGAAAATCAAATGCAAGATTAAATGGAATGCAAATGTAAGGTGGCCATGTGAAGCACATGTGTCTAGATCTAAGATCCACAAAGCGAATCACATGATATGTGGCATGTGCTAAATGTGCAAGTCATGGCTAAGGCTAGATGCAAACTTGGTCTTGACTTTTGTAATTAGGCTTGAATGGCCAATTGCAAAAGCTAGATCAATTATGATTATGAACCAAAACTACTTCTAGTAATTTTACAATTTATTTTCAAAGCATGGCTTAAACAATTGGCCCAAAAATAAAGTCTAATCTAATGTCTTGACATGTCTCTTGTTATTGGGCCTTTGATTGGGTTTAGGCATTGAGGTGCATATGGGTCATGGAATGGGCCTTGACATTGGCCCAAGCTATAAGCCTTAGGGGTGGATTCATCAATTAGTACCAATTATAAATTGTTTTGCATATATATGAACCAAAGAAGAAGTGAAAGGTGCCAGTTAGATTCAATGAATCAAGTAAGAATTTTCCCATTCAATTCTGATTATTGCAATGGTGTTGGTGTTAGGCGCCAACTTAATTTTCCAAGTCTGGGGAAGTTTCTCTCTAGGCCGTTGGGTGTCAGGTTTGCCATTGGGCGCCACTTTTACAAAAAGCCCTTGGACTGGTTTTCGTTGGGCGAGCTTATGTCTCCTTAGGTTAAATTAGAATCAGGGAGCTCCCTGACTCTCTGACGTTGGGCACAATCTCATTGTTGTTGGGTACCATTTCTATTCTATGAAATTTGTGGATTGTTTTTCATAATTGAATGATATTATTGGTCATATTGATGTATTTGGTTATTAAAGTGAAAAAAGTGGTATGAATGGATGGCTTGTAGGGTATTTTTAGGGAGGAAATCCCATTGAAGGTGTTTCTTTAGTGTACACATTAATGTGGGTGTTCAGGGTTGAAGGTTATCCTGAAATTCTAATAACCATTCATACTCAGGAATAGTAAAATAAGTTATGTAGTGAGAGTTGTAGGAGGTTGTAGTTTAAAGGTTTTACCCAAATCATTGGCAATGCTTTACAGAGCAATCGAGGTCATCATAAGTGTAAAACTTCTCGAGATTTCACATTAATGCTTGTATGTATCCAGATAATTAAGTCTAGAATAGTTTGGTTGTATGTATGCTTTTGTATGATATTTGACTAACTCATTGCATTAAAGATGTATGTCGTGTTGTTTTATTTTCTTTGCAATGATCGCTTTATTAGTGTGAGCAGATGAAGTTACTAGTTTAGAGACATCTCTTATGGATGAGCATCCAACTATATGAGTCGACGGCGATATTGTATTATGTTTAGTATAGTTTCGAATAAAATCATAGTATTGTAGCTTGAAAATGTATATATCTGATATATTATTATAGTATTGTCTTTTGGATTATTGTACTAATATACGTTATACATTGGTTTATCTTATCTAAATACTCATAATGAAATGTTTATTTTAGTAGTATTATACTATTAAAATGAAATGTTACATCAATTAATAATGTTACCTATTTTTATGTGTTTATTGTCATGAATAAATCAATTATTTCCTAACTTTTATCTTATTTTATCTCAACTTTAGTGTGTTTTATATTATTTTATGTTTTAGTTGTCTTATGTTTATTTTGCCTCTATTAAGTGTGTTAAGTGAATAGAGAATAATCCTAATAGAAGAAAATAAACAAGAACTTGAGAAAAACTTATAAATGGTATACTCCTATTTTTTATTTTAAAAAACATTTTCATTTAGTTTCTATATATTTAAGTTTTAAAAATATTACACGTACTATAATATAATTCCCTTAAGAAGACATTGTTATTATCAATAATTAAGATTAATTAAATTTTAAATACCTTATAAATATAGCTATGTTTAACTAAATTTTTATTAGAAAAATTCATCATATTAAATTCTGAAAACTTTTTTTTTATTTATTTTCATTTAAGTATTTTATTTTATTTTGGTGGTTAACGAGATAACGTTAGTTTTCTCGTCTTCTACCTATCTCGTCTTCTACTTATTGATCAATATAATGATTTTTCTCATTAATCTTTTTCAACTTATCGATTAACTTATTATTGAATACGCAACAAGTTAGTTGACCATTGAATTGAAGCTAATTGGAAAGGAAATAAAGAAATTGATAAAAGAAAGAGAGATGAAAAGATAAAAATAATGATCTTGTCATCTAATTGATGACAAAAATCAAACAGAAAACATAATTAGATAAAACTAAAAATAAATTAAATATTTAATAAAACACAATTTTTAATAAATATATAATTAAAAATACTCAAATTTATAAATTACTTACCATTTAATTAAACCCAATAACTTGCTTATTTTGAAATTTGATATCCATACACATTCACTCATGATAACAACAACTACTTTAATAAATTAATAATCATAAAAAATTAAGAAAACATATATGTAGTTTAAGAGAATATAAAAAACTATAGAGAATGTTAATCGGTACCTCAAAATAGTAGTTGGTTTAATTAATTATAAAAATTTATAATTAATTATGATATTAAATAAATTTTGATGTAGTAATTATTAATACAGTTTTAATTTATTTAAATACAAAAATGTCATAAAAATTATACGGTTATAATTAATAATTTATTTGATGTATAAAAAAATATAAAATGATTAAATAATAAAATAATTTTAATGTTGTCGTAACATTTAAATAAATTATATTAAAAATATGACTGTTATAAAACTTTTTTATTAAAAAATATAGTATAAGATTCAAATAAAATTTAAAATTCTATATAATAATATTTATTGCTGTAATTAATAATTATTTGATACATAATGATAAATAATAAAATAATAAAATAATAAAATAATTTTAATATAGTTGTAACATATTTAAATAAAATTACATTAAAAATATAATTATTATAAAACGTTTTTTTAAAAGAAATATGGTATAATAAGATTTAAATTATATAATAAATTTTATAATGAAATGACTAATTCAGTATCATATTAAATAATAAAAAATCATTAAATAATTTATTTTAACAAATTAATTTTTTATTTAATAATGTAAAGTGTTTTCTCAATCATAAGTTATCATTATTCAATGTTCTTTATTTTTATTTTTAACTTATTTTACTATTGATAATGATATGTTGATAATGAAATGTTAGTGAAAATATTTCTACAACATTTTTTTTATTAAATTCCAAATGTTATGATTTTATTACGTAATTAAAAATAAGATAGAAAGTTAAATAGAAGTATGAATAAAATTGACGACTTTAAATTCTCTTATTTAATTAATTTAAAGTTATAATTATGTTAAAATTATTTTATTATTTTAAGGTTTTTTTATGCATCAAATAAATTATAAATAACGGTTATATAACAGTTATATAGTCATTTTTGTCTTCTAAGTATACCAAATTATATTAATTATTATTGAGGTTAAAATTCATTTAATATAATAATTAATTATAAATTATTGTAAACTTTAATACTTATTGGTTATATTTAATGACTGTTCTTAGAACACTAGTTAGCGTAACCCAAAGTATCATTGGTCCATTCTCAATGCTCTCCAAATATCATTTATTTATTTATTTTTTTGTAAATTATTAGGTGGTGTAAAATTTTAGTAATCCCAACTAATCTCGTCATTTCTTGGAACCATGAAAGGGTCATTGATATAACATTTAATTGAGTGTAGTATGACATGTAAATAAGTGTTATTAAGTAAAAAATATATATTGATCGAAAATCATAAATACTTTGTAAAGAATTTATGGATTTAGTATTTCATTGAATCCGGATTATAGATGAACTTCTTTATAAATACCAATTCATAAAAATCATTTCGTATTCACTTCTTTAAAATTTGATATTTCTTTTATAAAAAAAGTTAATGATATTTCTTTTATAAAAAGAATAATTATAGCCTTTTTTCTTTATAAAAATAATCATTATTTTCTTTATCCAAAAAGACCTTAGTATTTCTTTTCCAAATGTGTTTTCTCAGTGATGCTATTTGTATAATCGACTATAATAAAATACAATAAAATACGTAAAAATTACATAAATCTTATTATAAAAATTCAAATTATTATAAAAAAAATCATATTTTATTTTTAAATTAAACCATATATCTATTTTGTCTCTACATTTTATAAAAATCACGTAATACAAAGTGTTTTTGACGTAGTGAACGTAATTTATAGTGGACTATGATACAACTATACAACTTTTATCTACAATTTGTTGAAAATAATATTTTATAGAACTTTGATAAAGAATATGAGGGTGCAGAATGAAATATATGGATGTGCAAGAAGAGCCTCTGGGAAATTATTCAGCATACCCATCACTCAACCATCAATTTCTGCTAACAACTTTTGACCTAATTTCCTCTCTTCAGGTATGTATGGAGTGCAGTGAGAAAACATGGGGTACAGGAGGAAATTCCTTCAATTTAGTTAATTTTTTTGCCAAGGAATCTTTACCCTTGGGCTTCTGTTGCAACAACTACCTTGGGTGAAGCCCATTTACAGCCCAGCCTGGTTTTTTTTGGACCCAAACTGTCAGACTTAATTTCTCTTTCATTGGGAATTCCTGGCAAATTAAGTGAGTGATAGAATTCGAACTATTTCCAAATCATATGTCAAAATTCAGAATACAAGATATCTGTTTTATTGATTTTTTTTTATATAATTAACAGTTTTTTATTTTAGGTTTAAAAAGAACAAATCGAAATCTACTAGTTAAAATATTAGTATTTTGTTTAGACTAAACTGGATAAAGAAATGGAGAAGAAATAAAGTGAAAAAGTATTTTATTGCATAACTAGAAACAAAATGAAAACATTAGAAAAAATCATCTTTACTTATTTAAATAAGTGGAACAAATAATAAGCCAATCATTTTATATTAATTTAAAATTATTTTAGTTCATTATATTGTTCTTAAGGTAAATGATTTATTGTTTGAAATTCAATTCCTTATATTTTTCATTTCTTTCTTAAAGACTTTTGTATAGATTTGCATTTGGCGCATTAAAGAGCTGTTTTTTTTTTCACTTTATTCTTCCATTTTCCTGCTCGTCCATTCTCTTTACCAAATAATAGTCAAATTTATTTACGTCATATTTTTTTTGGATAAAATAATTTGCATGTCATTTTTTTAATAAAACAATAAAAAAGTATAGTTTTTCAATTATAGTTTCACTTGAATTTTATTAACATCTATTAATTATTCTAATAAATATTAACGTCAATCTTATTTCATGTGAAATATCCGTAACCTAATATTAAAGATACGGATTAAGAATAATGATTAAGAATAATGAATAATGCAATTTTATTTTTATAAAAGTTTATAGTTAATAAATTAATTTTGTCTTCAATAGGCATTAATGTATTTTTATTTTATTTAGAGGATGAATACGTTAATAAGTGTTATAAAATTGTAATATTCAAACCAAACAAGAAAAATTAATTTGAAAGAGTGACAAAAATCAATATGAAGAAAGGAAAAACTTTTCCATAAAAAATGCAATCTTTCCATCACAAGAATTTGGAAAAGGCAACAAACTTCAAAAAAAAATTCTTTTCAAGATTTAAAGATTGTACCTTTTAAATATTTGAAGCTTTCACATTTCAAATTTTCATTGAGAGACAAAAAAGTATTTTTCTTACTTCTTGATAAAGACGTTAGAAATACTAAAGTGATTGTTTTGTGTTTAGAAAACTATCGGAGGAATAAAAGACAAAAATGTATTTTTATCCTTAGAAAATCTGTTATACAAATTTATACTATTTTTATTAGTATAGTTAATTATTTCATATTTCAAGATAAATGTAGTGGAATCAGGATCATTAGTTATATAATAATGTCTTGTTTTAATTAGAATAAGGTTAAAATATTTTATTGGTCCACGCTTTTGTACCAAAATCTCAAATAAGTCATAAAATTTTTTTAGTCTCAATTAAGTTCATATTTTTGAAAATACGTACCAATTAGATCCATTTTGTTAGTATGGTATTAACAATGTTAAGGATGTGTCATGTATCAGCTCCTCATTTTTTAAAATTTTATATATATATATATATATATATATATATATATATATATATATATATTTTTTTTTTTAAATTATTCATGCCACGTTTCACGTTAGTATTATGCCATGTGTCAAGTCAGTATGGTGACACATGTCAAGTCATTGTTTGAATATCAATTTGGTTCATATATTTGTTATTTTGATTCCATTTCAGTCCATAATTTTTTAAAACTTTTCTAATTTCATTCCTCCAAATTGAGACCAAATTTAACTTTTATATAAATGTTATAATGATATTTTTATTATATATTTTAACAATATTAAGTTTACTTAAATTTATATTTTACATTAAACTTTATTTATATTTTGTTTTAAAAATTTAAATATATTTATTTTAAATTGTTACAAAAAAATTTTAAATAATTTATATACAAATGTTAGAGTTGGTTTAAAAATAACAATTTTATAAATTTAAATATAATATTTTAAAATAAATAAATTGAGTTTAATGTAAAATTTTAATTTAAATAAACTTAATATTGTTAAAAATATGTCATAAAAATAGCACTTATAATAAAAATATCATTATGATATTTATATAAAAGTTAAATTTGATCTCAATTTGGAGGGGATAAAATTAAAAAAAAAACAACTGGAATGGAATCAAAAGAACAAATATATGGACCAAATTGAGATTCAGACAATTACTTGACACGTGTCACCATACTGACTTAACTCGTGGTACAATACTGGCATGATACGTGACATAAATAATTCAAAAAAAAAACTAAAAAGTTACAAAAAATTAGGAGCTGACTAGTATCACATCCTTAACATCATATAAACAGAATATACTTAATTGGTACACATTTTAAAAAATATGGACCTAATTGAAATTAAAAAAAATGTTAAGACCTATTTGAGATATTGGTACAAAAACGTAAACTAATGAAGTATTTTAACCTTAGAATAATTAACTATTTCAAATTTCAACTTAAATATACTGAAATCAATGATCATTAGTTATACATTAACTGATGTCTTTAGGCTACTATTATATATTTTTCCTTAATATGGATTATGAAGTTGTGTATTTAATATAATTGAAAAAAATTGATTAGTCTTAACATTATAATTTTATGAGTTCTGGTACTCATTAAAAATAATTAATAAACGTTGAATTGTATAAAAGTTCACAATTAAATGTGACATTAGTTAGAAGATAAAGTGTCCATAAATATTATATAAGTATCATTTTAATTTATTTGATGCATAAAAAAGTTAAAAAATAATAAAATGATTTTAAAATAGTTATACCTTTAAAATAATTAAATAATAAAATTAGTGTCATCAAATTTAACGTCTCTCTGCTATTGTTTAGTAAAATTTTATAATTAATTTTATTATTCACCTCTCAGTTTAATTTTCTATTTTTGTTTTTAATTACACAATTAAATCGTAACATTTTGGATTTAATAAATAAAACATAAAAAATATTTTCACAAACATACCATAACCAATGAGATAATCATAATCACTTCCAATAGTAAAATAAATTAAAAAAAAAGGTTGAATAATGATAACCTCTAATTGATGAACTTTTTTGTATTATTAAATATAAAATTAATTTGTTAAAATAAATTTTTTTAAAATAATTTTTTTTAATTTTTTTGTATATTATTTAATAAAAACATCATTACAAGTGAGAAAATCATTATCACCTACAATAGTACAAACAAAGTTAAATAATGACAACATGTGATGGGAAGAAAATTTAATATTATTAAATATAAAATTAATTTGTTAAAATAAAATTATTTATATTATTTAATATGATACTAGTCATTTCCATTATAAAAATTATTGTATAAAATTCTAAGTTTAATTTTAATCTTATTGTACTATATTCCTTTAAACTAAATTAGTATTATAATATTCGTATTTTTAATGTAATTTTATTTAAATATATTTCAACTACATTAAAATTATTTTATTATTTAATTGTTATATAACTTTTTGTATATATAAAATAAATTAACAATTATATACAATTTTATCCTCTGAATAAATTGAAATCATATTAATAAATATTAAGATTAAAATTTATTTATTATCACGGTTAACCGATTAAATGATTACTCACACATTGTCAAGTAGAATATCTATTGACGCAATTAATTACAACAAAAACCCGAATGGAATTATAATTTTTATAGGTAGATCGGAACTTTTGTTGTTTTTACACAGAAAAAATACATGTGTCCATAAAAAAAAGAAAAAACACTCTCAATTAAGCTAATACTATATACACTCTTCTCTGTTTCACTAACACACTCCCCTCTCAATTTATTTTCCCTAAGTAACCCAAAATACCCCTTTGTCTTTTCCACATTTGCCATCATTTTCACTGTCTCCCACTCACCAAATATTCCTTTTCTTGTCTATGATCCCCAAAAGGGTGAATAACACTTACAATAAAAGTGTCCACTTGGCCCAGCTCATAGATGGCCTTAGCCCATGTGAGGTAGGAAAAAAAAAACTCTCCATCAAAAAAGTTCACAAAGTAAAAAATTTCACAAAAGTGTTGCAGGTCAGGATCAACCTATAGGTTTTATTTTCAACATGAAAAATATATTATTTTTAAAATATATTATTATCTATGGGACAGACCCGATGATCCGAACGGGTCCAACGACCCAAACAAAAACAATGACCCAAACAGGTTCAACGATCCTGATAATCACGACGATCCAGACGGACTTAACCACAAATACAACAAATACTTCTAATTCACAAAAATGTTTAAATGAGTATAAAATATGTGCAATATATATTATCTTAATTTTTTTAAATAGCGATAGGAAGATAAACGATAAAATGTATTAGGTAAATTAAGTCATGTTTGATACTCTCAAATTCTCTCTTTTAGTCTATTACTTGTTTCTTTTAAATCAAAATATATTTTTCTATTATATTTTAGATTTTATATCTAAAGTAGCTAATCTATCGACACATTTATTGCTTTCATGAAAAAAATGTGCGAAACTTTAATTTAGTCATAAAGGATATCCTTATATTTCTAAAGTACCAAGACATAAATAATACTAGAATTGTTAAAAGAATTAACAATTAGTATAAATTCATTTTCTAGTCACAAGGAAGCACTTCTAACAACAACCAACTCAATATTCGTCAATATAGCACCTATGAGTTCAGTCTTCAGAACAATATCAATTTTAAGATAAAAAAAAAAAAAACTTATATTTTCATTTCTCTTTCCTCTAAACATACTGCACAAACCACAAAATCAATATATCCTTAAACAATATCATCTATATTACATTCTTAAAAACATCATTAATATTTATAAAATATGTTTTAATTATTAATTATACTAAAATAATTTAATATAAAAAGATAATCATTTTTTTAATTTATTTAATTAAAAATATTAAATAATCAATTAAAAAATTTAAAAATACATATATAATCAAATATTATATATATATAAGTAAAAAATATAAAAAATACCAATATATCTATATTCTGGATAATTTATAAAAGGGGTGATTTCTTTCTTATATTACCTGATCTATTTTTGAAAAGATTATGGATAAAATTAAATTGTATTTCGTGTATAGAACTGCATTATATTGAAATTACAATATTTTTAAGATTAAAATCTCTAATAATATTAACAACTTCGTATTACTTCAATACGAAGTCGTGTATTTCGTATACAATTTCTTCGTATTAAAAATAAATTCACTCATTTTGAAAATTAACCCTATATTCTCCATTGACAACATGTCATGTCGTGATCTATGTATGTGATTCTTCGATGTGAACTCAGCACCATAAATTTGAGAAGTCCTCTCAACAAAAAATGGTTGGTTCAGTAAATATTAAATCTATATTTCATAAAAGTACGAGTTCCAAAATACTTTAGTTTTACGAGTTTGTAAGCCTTAAATTTATGTTTAATACTTAGGTTTTATGAGATTGGTTCATGACATAAAATTAAAATTCTGGATTTAAAATAAGATTCTATATCATAAAAATAAAATATTATTATCTTATCTCGAAAGTAAATATTTTAATTTTATAAATTTTTAAAATCTTAAATTCATATAAGTTCTTCGGAAAACATCTCAATTTCATTTAATCATAATAAATTTTTATACAGAAAAAATTAATATTTAAATATAGCTGTGATGGATCTATGTTCTGATTGTTTGGTCGTTTCCTTAACGAGTTATGATGATTATAATGATTATAAGTGTTATTAAGTCAATTGTTAATCTCATTCCATCCAAATTAAGAAAATAGAACTCCACCTTTAATTTAATGGGTATTTTGAAAATTATTTGAGCTATTAAAATCATATTTAAAGTTTGGAAATAGTTAATAATATAGTTTTACTCTCACAAAAAATTATAGTTAACTCTAACATTAAATTAAATGAATTTTGATCACAATAATTATTAATACAATTTTACTTTATTTAAATAACAATAACAAAAATGTATATAAATGTAATTAATAATTTATTCATTCATTCAAAAATTTATCATCTTATCATCCACACATATTTAAAACAAACAAGGAAAACAATAATTTAAAGGAATGACAAAAAGTAATACATAAAAGGAAAAAAGATTTCATAAAAAAATATAATCTTTCCAGCACAGAAGAATTTAGAAAATACTAGAAATTTCATAGAGATTGTTTTTTGCAAAAATTAAAAACATACATTTCAAACATTCAAATCTTCACTTTTCAAACCTTTATATTTTAAGTTTCACCGTGAGATAGTCTTTAAGCGTCAGAATTTTTTTTTTATTGTTTCTTAATAAAGATTGTGAAATTTTATAATGTTTATTTTGTGTTTAGAAAATGATTGTAAGAATAAAAAAACAAAAATATAATAATATTTTTGTCTTTAAAAATGTTATATAAATTTATATTATTTTAATCAGTCAAATTAATTATTTCATATTTCAACATAAATACAGTTGAATCAATAATCATTAATTATACTTTAAATAATGTTTTATTTTAATTAGTGGAGTTAATTATTCCAAACTTCAATATATTAATATAGTATCATATAAATATAATTAAATATTTCTTTAAAATCATTATTAGAATTTGATAATTATATCATATTCTAAATTAACCAAAAATCACATTAAAAATTATATTATTTTTAAATGGTAACAAAATATATTTCATGATACTTAATTAGTTTATAAGAAGTATTTCATATCTTAATTAATACATTAATTTGATTAAATTATTACTAATTTAGTATTTAACCTATAAGTTAAAGAAAGGAGTTTGGAATAATACATCTTTTGATAGCAAGAGTAATGTAAATTATCCATACAAGTCACATTCATATAAATTTATATTTGTATGCATATATTAATCCAATAATATGATTCCTAGAAGTGAAAGTGATTAAGTGGTTTTCATTTTTGAGACAAATAGAAAAGATGTTTATTGAAAACATGTACATTGAAAACCAAAATGTATTTGGTCCAATGGTTGGAGTAATGCATGTGATTGGTGAAATTGTTGGTTTTTCCATGCTGCTATAAGAGAAAGTTTTGTGCTACAAGTTAATAAACACATTCATTACCATTAAATTTCTTCTAAATTTTGTGTGATTCAAGAGTTCTCAGGAAACTAGTAAATTTGCTTTATGGGATTGTAAATACATTTATTGGAGAGAGGTATAGAGTGGTCCTCTTAAAATCAGTCTTGTCCTTTTTTTTTTTCAAGTACCAACTTCTTTTTACGAAAATATTATTTTTGGAAAAATAAAATTAGGGTTAATCGTGTCATTTGTAATGAAACAGCTATCTGATATCATTTAATGTTTAATCTCAAATATGGTATATATATTTTGAAAATTGATGTTAAAGATCTTGTGATAAATAGAAATAATATGAATTTATATTATATAATATAAATGAGTATAAATATTATCTTACAATTGATATATAAAATTAATTTTAATTTAAAATTCATCTTTTCGAGATTAAATTTGATAAGCTATTAGTAAGGGAATATCTTTGAAGATTTTATTTCTTGTGTGGAAGATGCATACAGTACCTTCTGTTCAAAATTGTTCAAAATTTTGCATGAAGAAATATTATCCCAATTAATTAAATACATTACAAGATGAAAGATTTTTAATTATATTATAACATATTTGAATAAGAAATTTAAAGAGGATAATTTATTTTTATAAAAAAACGAGATGTTTTTATGATAAAAAAATATGTTGTTAGATAAAATTCTTTAAATACAATTTAAATTTTAAAATTTAAAAAGAGTAATTAGGTTAATAAAAAATTAAATTTTACTTAAAAAAGTAAAAGTATAATTTTTTTCTATTTTTAAATTTAATTATTTTGTTTTCGGATTTTCTCTTCAACATTATTCAAATAGTTACTTTTTTAGTTAATAGTAATTAATATTTTTCTTAATTATTGTTGATAATTTTTTTGTAGTTAAATTGTTAAGAATTTTTTATTGTTGTTGTAAATCATTTTTATTTCTCACCCGATAGTAGTGAGAGTTTTCTATATCAACATTGCAAAATCTATTTTCGATACGCGTAAACTAAATTTTTTATTCACATTTGTAATGTTTTTTCTTTCTTTTAAACCAATACAAACGTTAAAACATGGACAACTTTTTTAAACAAAAGAAAATATATAAATAACAAAATTTATTTGCTTTTTATTTATATTTTTCTTTTTTATTTATTATTTATTTAAATTCAAACATTAATATACTGTTATTGAAAATGTATCCTCGTTCATTTGAAATCATCAACTGATATACAACTTTGAAATATCTATAATAAAATTTAAAATGTTTGATTATAGAATAATTTATTATTGGTTGACGGTATAATTATTATTTTTTAATATGGTAATACATAATACCTATATCCTTCAATTTAATCTTCATTTTTAAAAAAATTTAACCAAAATAATAATAATTAAATAAAATAAAATAAAGAAAATAAGTGTTAATTATACAAAAAAAACACCATTTTTAAAAATCTTAAAAAATAATAATCTAAATTTTCATAAAATTTATTATTGTGAAATATATATCGTATCCATGATAAAAATATTTTAAAAAAACATCTCATTGTATTAGAAAACTTTTTCTATATGTTGAGCGAAAAGAAAAAACTTTTTCTGTTATTGATTCAAAAGACATGACCACAAATTTTGGACTTTGTGGCCCAATTTCAGTTTTATGCAAAAGCCACACGCACGGTAAGCGAGTGTCTCACATGTACTATATTGTTTTTCATTTTTCTTATAGATTTTTCCTTTTTTGCACCAAACTCGGGTTCATAACTAAATTTGACATGTGACAACACGTAAGTATGTACAGACACATTGACAAAAGTGTTTTAAAACAGCATAAAACTTTAAGAAAATAGATATACATATTTAAGTTACATAAAATTTAAGAATGCAGACTAAATATATTTAAAATTATAAATATTTTTTTAATAGTAAACTGAATTTGAAAAAATAAGAAATAAAATATTACTCACGTCCTCTCAAGGAACATTATTTATTTATATCATTGAAAATAAATTATTACCATGAAACAAACGTATTATACATGAAAGAAAAAAAAAAGTATAAAATATGAATCTTTTCAATGAAAAAGTCACATGATTGATAAAAAAGATAAAATTAGTAATAGATATAATATATTATGTCAAAATAATGTAGTGTTTGTTTTAAAATATTTATAGTAAATAAACTCACGTTACAAATAATGTAGTGTTTGTTTTATATGTTGTAACATAGATGCAACAACATATACAGATCAAACAATGTACGCTTTTCAATTAATTTTTTTGGAAATAATTTATGTTTTTAGTAAACTATACATTTCTTTTGTCTATACTTGCAATATATTTATTTTAGAAACTAAAATCAAGATATCTGATATTGTAGCAGAACTTCAAGAAGAAACGAAGATAATTAATGTTCTCTTGCAATATCTTTCTTCTAATTGTTTACATAATACATTTTAAAACTGCAATCTTACTAATCAAAATATTAAGATATAATATATTATATTGTTATGAAATAAAGTGAATAACATAGAGAATGACGACAGATAATAGAGAAGAGAAAAAAACAAGAGAGAATAGAGAATGAGAGAATAGGGAGCAACTCATCTGTCTATTATTATTGATAGGAAGAGTCCTATTTATAGATACAATATGTAATCCATAAAGGAAACAAATCAACTTAGTTAATACAAATATTTACCATAAAGAGTAATGAATCATATGAGTAAATATATCAAA
>Ga0214543_1002855_pt1 | contig 34023 bp, 36 predicted proteins | sample CNSS2metaG_FD_160094 | JGI IMG/M metagenome (GOLD analysis project Ga0214543, IMG submission 160094) | Root nodule microbial communities from cowpea collected in UCLA plant growth center, Los Angeles, California, USA - CNSS2 | ecosystem: Host-associated > Plants > Roots > Nodule | place: USA... | reverse complement strand
TGGCGATGAACTTGAGGATGTCCATGGCCAAGTTGGCCCAGCTGTACGTCAAAGAGATTGTGAGGTTGCATGGGGTACCTTCGAGCATAGTCTCCGACAGAGACCCACGGTTTACATCCCGGTTTTGATAAACCTTACAGGAGGCATTGGGAACAAAGTTGACTATGAGCTCAGCTTATCACCCTCAGACCGATGGCCAGTCTAAGAGGACGATCCAGTCGTTAGAAGATTTGTTAAGAACTTGCATATTGGATCATCTGTGTGCTTGGGACGAGGTATTGCCTTTGATAGAGTTCACCTACAACAACAGCTTTCATGCGAGCATTGGCATGACGCCATACAAGGCTCTTTACGGCAAGAGGTGTAGGACTCCTCTTTGCTGGTACCAGGATGGAGAAGCAATGTTGGTTAGATCAGAGTTGTTAGAGCAGACCACCGAGAAGGTGAGGATGGTGAGAGATAGGATGTTGGCTTCGCAGAGTAGGCAGAAGGCCTATGTGGATCGCAGGAGGAGGCCTTTGGAGTTTGCAGCGGGAGATCATGTATTCTTGAGGGTGACTCGAACCACGGGCGTGAGAAGGGCTCTCCGCTCAAGGAAGCTTTCGCCTAAATTCCTTGGCCCATATCAGATCACGAGGAGGATCGGGCCGGTGGCCTACGAGATAACTTTCCCCCCGTAGTTGGCAAACCTTCATCCAGTGTTTCATGTGTCACAACTGAGGAAGTATGTATTTGATCCGGCCCACGTGTTGGAAGCTGAGGATATACAGATCAGGGAAGATCTCACGGTGGAAGTACCACCCATCGCTCTTGAGGATAGTAAGGTTGAGGAACGTCAAGAAAAGACCGTCAGTCTTGTCAAAGTCATATGGGATCGGAGAACGAGTGACTCGACTTGGGAGTTAGAGGAGGACATGAGAAAATCACATCCACATCTGGTTACCTAGTGAGTCTTTATTTTCGAGGTCGAAAATTTTGTTGTTGGGGAGAATGTAAGGCCCAAATTTTTCTGCCCTAAAGCCTTAAGGGCTGCCCTTAAGCTATTGGGCCTTAGGGCTGGCCCAAAAGATAAAGCAACTCGAGTCTGACCTAGTTCCTCACTTTCAGATTTCTCCTACCTTGGTGCTTAGAGCCGCAACCGCACTCTCCCCGTTAGGGTTCCACCGTGTTGACAATCCGCCACCCGTTTGGCCGTTCCTAGCTCACGTCAATGCTCTCGGACTCGTAGTTTCCTTTCCTTGGTTTGTTTTTCGTAAGCTGTTGTTAGGGTTCCGAACTGACCCATTCTTGCACTGTTTTCCAGCTTCGAGTCCGCTCCTAGAAGCTGTTCGTCCTCCACAGTTTGGGTGTCGAGGTTTTCAGCTAGCTTGTCCAGATACGGGAAGCTAGAACCTCACTGTTACTGTGTTTGTAAAGTATTTGGCGATACACTTTATGATTCTTGAACGTGTATGTTGTGGAGATCGCTTGAAATGGTTGGTGTGTTGTTGGTTTGTGCAAAATACGTCTTTCACAGACATGGCAGTGGCGGGAATTGTTAAACTCGCCCAGGCGAGCATGTCTCGCCCAGGCGAGGCGAGCAGAGGCTCGCCCAGGCCTTCTCGCACAAGTGGTCGCCTAGGCGACTCGCTCAACTTCGAGCAAGCGAGCGTCTCGCCCAGGCGAGGCAAGTCTCGCCTAAGCGAGAACGTGCGGAGGCCCCTATTCCATATTCACGAACTCTCGCCTAGGCGGAGAGGACTCGCCTGAGCGAGAGACTCTCGCCTAGGCGAGACTCCCCAGCCTGAGCGACGGTTTGAGCGAGGATGCGATCAGTTTGGGGTTTTCATGTCTTTTGGTGGCTGAACTGTATTCTATTGTAGTATTATGTGATGGTATGAGTGGAAATTGCTCAGGTATGCTTGTATGTCGAGGTGTATGTGTGTATATATATATATATATATATATATATATATATATATATATATATATATATATATATATATATATATATATATATATATATATATATATGATGGATTCCTATGTATGCGTGACATGATTCATAAATGATGAATGATGAGTGTTGTGGGAACTTGGCATGTGAAATGCATGAGCGTTTTGGAACTAAAGGAACATGGTATTGACATGAGATGAGACCTTAGACTCATGGGATGGTGATGATCAGATGTATGGATTCAAAATGTGATGCATATGAGGAATAAATCTCAGGGATGGGTATGGAATTGTAAACATGATTTTGATGTTCTCCTACTGCTGTTTTATGAATGTTGGTCCGTGTCAGCATGTAATTCCTTGGTGTCTGTAGGTGAGACCTCCAGGGCTACGCTTCAGTGGTCGGGACGTAATTCCATGGCCCCTGTTAGTGGGTGTCCATGGTGGTGTCCCATCTGTATAACTAGGTAAGGTTGCATCCTGACACTCTGAGGAGCCAGTTAGTCTCACCTAGAGCGGACTGACTCCTGTGGTGAGGGTAGTAGGAGGCCTGAAATCCATTAAGGGCTAACCTTGTGGTGAGGGAAATTTGATTCATCGTAACACTTGTAACACATAGCTCAGGGATGAGCAGCTCAGGGTCGAGCAGAGGTATCCACCACAAGTGCAAGCATCCGCTGAATCTGACTAAGTTATACGTATCCGGATGAGTCGAGTTAAGTCATAGTGTAATGATTGAGAGTCATAACATGTTTGGTTGATGTTTGGATATTGAATGGCGAGAAATATATTTTTGATTGTATGATAAAAGTGTTGTTGGCTCTAGCTTACCCTGTGTATTGTATGGTTGTCTTGTATGTGGTTCTTCTTTCGTGCGATGATCATCAATTTAATTGATGGGAGCAGATGGGCGAGGTTCCAGAGGTCAGCAAGGAAGTGGAGATTCTGCTGCATAGTCCGCGTGGTCTAGTTGTTATTTCTGCATGAGTTCATTTAGGGTTGCGACCCATGTATCTGTTCGTCATTAGTTTTATGCACTCAGGTTAACTTTTTCTCTAGTTTCTTTTGGGCATCGTGGTGTGCCATGGGTTGTATGGAGTTGATCCCAGACCGCGTTTTATGTTATCTTTATCGTGACACTCCTTTAATTTCACGTACTTAATTAAATGGGGTGTTACATTTATGGTATCAGAGCGGTCATTCCTTAGGTCTGTGGACTTGGGTTGTCCACTTAGCTTTCTCTGTGTGTCTCTGAGTGTTCAGTTAAAATTCTTTCCTTTATCAAGTCTAACCAAGTGATTTTCTGTGTGCCAGTGGACTATGGCACTTCCTCGTCGAGCTTCTCAATCATCCCAGGGGGACACACCCGATATCGCCAGAGCCATAGAGGCGATGGTAGCAGCTATGGCACAGCAGAGTACTGCGATGATGCAACATCATGAGGCATCCATGCAGCGACAGGCGGCGTCGCTTGAGCAGTAGCAGGCAGTGATGCAACAGATGGAGGCTACGAGGTTAGCTGCTGAGGATGCTCATCGGCAGCATATGGAGGCCCTCCGCCAGCTGGAGGAGAACAGGGCGGCTGCCCTTGTGTTTGGTCCTAAACCACGACCTGTAGAGAGAATGGAGCCTGGAGGACTTTCTGAAGCACCACCCGGCGAAGTTTGACGAGAAGACTAGTCTTGACGCCGCAGACCAATGGCTGAAGGACCTGGAGCGCATCTATGATGCGAAGATGTGCCCTGCAGAGAACAGGTTGGCGTTCTCTGTGGACATGCTCACGGGGGAGGCGGAGCATTGGTGGAGCAGCACCAGATCCATCCTGGAGGAGAGGGATGCGCCAGTGTCATGGGAGACTTTCAGGGAGAGATTCCTATTCGAGTACTTTCCTGACAGCATCCGGTATGCCAAGGAGGTGGAATTCCTCCAGTTGACCCAGGGAGGGAAGACAGTAGCAGAGTATGTTAAGAGGTTCAAACACCTCAGCCATTTCTACACCCTACCACTTGATGAGGAGTGGCGATGCAGGAAGTTCGAGAATGGGCTTCGCGGTGATATTCGCTTGATGGTGGCACCCTTGTCCATCAAGGATTTTGCTGCTCTGGTAGAGAAGGCCAGAGTAATGGAGAAGATGAAGCGTGAGGTGGAAGGTCAGCACCCACAACAGCCACAGCCACCTCAGAGGATCGGTGGACCATCTGGGTCCAGGCCCAAACATGAGGAGTGGAGGAGACCGTATGATAGACCACACCATCAGCCTTAGGAGTCTAGGAGCTTTTCTCCTCAGCAGGGCTGAGTTCGGTGTTGCACATGTGGAGGACCCCACCCGAGGTACGCTTGTCCACGTAGGGAGGGTTACCGTAGGTGCAACAACTGTGGCAAGGAAGGCCACTTTGGGAGGGATTGTCCCAACCTTGCCAGGGCAGCGACACGCCCTCCAATTTAGACACCCCATCAGCATCAGGGGAGAGACAGAGGCAACAGGCCTCAGGCGACGGACAGAGTCTATGCCATAACCGGAGCTGAGGCTGCAGGTTCAGGTAACCTTGTTATGGGTTATTGTGTGATTTCTGGGATGAGATGTTGTGTGCTATATGATTCTGGAGCGACACATTCTTTTGTGTCAAATGCATGTGTGGAACGGTTGGGTCTGCCGGTGCGCGAGCTGCAGTGTGAGCTTGCGGTGTCTACTCCGATGTCGGGTTTGGTCAGGACGTCGTTGTTGTGTGCTAGGCTTCCAGTGGAGGTAGAGGAGCGTAGGTACAGGGTGAACTTAATCTGCCTACCTCTACAGGAGTTGGAAGTGATCTTAGGAATGAATTGGCTCTCTGCCAATCGCATTCTGATAGATTGTCGGGAGAAGAAGTTGTTGTTTCCCGACTCAGAGGAGCCTGAGTTGGTGTCTTCCCAGGGTGTTATGAAGGAACTACAGGACGGTGCGCAATGCTACATGATCTTCACACATATGGAGGTGGAGAAAGGAGAGACGACGTCTGTGATACCAGTCGTCCAGGATTTTGTGGATGTGTTTCCGGAGGAGGTACCAGGGTTGCCTCCCAGTACAGAGGTGGAGTTCTCTATTGATCTAGTCCCAGGAACAGGCCCGATCTCGATGGCCCTATATCGCATGGCTCCAGCAGAGTTGGTAGAGCTCAAGAAACAGATAGAAGATCTGATGGAGAAACAGTTCATCCGACCCAGCACTTCGCCTTGGGGAGCACCAGTGTTGTTGGTGAAGAAGAAGGACGGGAGTTTGCGTCTATGTGTGGACTACAGACAATTGAACAAGATGACGATCAAGAATAAGTATCCACTCCCGAGAATTGATGACTTGATGGATCAGTTGCATGGGTCATCAATGTTCTCGAAGATAGATCTGCGATCGGGTTATCATCAGATTTTGGTAAAGGCTGATGATGTACAGAAGACAGCCTTCAGGTCGAGGTATGGCCACTATGAGTACGTGGTTATGCCGTTTGGCGTGACCAATGCGCCAGCGGTGTTCATGGACTACATGAACAGGATCTTCCGGCCTTTCCTAGATAAGTTTGTCGTGGTCTTCATAGACGACATCCTTATCTACTCCAGGACTCAGGAGGAACATGCAGAACACCTGAGGTTGGTGCTTGATGTTTTGAGAGAGAAGCAGCTGTATGCCAAGTTGTCTAAGTGTGAGTTCTGGATGGATAAGGTTCAGTTTTTGGGGCATGTGATATCAGCCCAAGGGATTGCAGTGGATCCAACGAAGGTCGAGGCAGTGGTAAATTGGGAAAGTCCTAAATCAGCCACAGAGATCAAGAGCTTTGTGGGGTTAGCGGGCTACTATAGGAGATTCATAGAGGGATTCTCTAAGATAGTGGCACCTCTGACTTTGCTTACCCAGAAGGACCAACCTTTCACCTGAACGGATAAGTGTGAGGAGAGCTTCCAAGAGATAAAGAGGAGGTTGACGAGTGCTCCTATATTGGTAATTCCGGATGTGGGGAAACCGTTTGAAGTCTACTGCGACGCGTCTCATCTTGGACTTGGTTGTGTCTTGATGCAAGAAAAGAAGGCAGTGGCATATGCTTCACGACAACTTAAGGTGCATGAGCGTAATTACCCCACTCATGACCTTGAGTTGGCAGCGATAGTATTTGCCTTGAAGATCTGGAGGCACTATCTTTATGGTGCTCAGTTTCAGGTGTTCAGCGACCACAAGAGTTTAAAGTACTTGTTTGACCAGAAGAAGCTGAACATGAGACAGAGGAGATGGATGAAATTCCTAAAGGACTATGACTTCGAGCTCCTATATCATCCGGGGAAGACAAATGTGGTGGCAGATGCTCTGAGTAGGAAGACGGTACATACGACACATCTCATGATAAAAGAGGTGGAGCTACTAGAGAAGTTTAGAGACATGAGGATACAGGTGGAGTTAGGGTCCGAGTCCATTAGGTGTAGTACCCTTACTATATCTAGTGACTTCTTGGACTCGATCAGAGAGAGGCAGTCGTTGGATGCTGGTCTGAACAGAGTTAGAGAACAACTTGGGTCGGATGAGGCTAGAGATTTTGCTCTGGGTGATGATGGTATACTGCGGTTTCAGAGTAGGGTATGCGTACCTGATGATGCGGAGGTGAGAAAGTTGATCCTTGAGGAAGGACACAAGAGTCGTCTTAGCTTACATCCTGGCATGACTAAGATGTACCAGGGCCTCAAGGAAACTTTCTGGTGGCAGGGGATGAAGAAGGATGTGGCACAGTTTGTATCCGCCTGTCTGACTTGTTAGAAGGCGAAGGTGGAGCACCAGAGACTCGGAGGAATCCTACAGCCTTTAGAGATACCGGTGTGGATATGGGACAACATCTCCATGGACTTTGTGACTCATCTTCCACGGACTTTTAGAGGACATGAAACCATCTGGGTGATAGTGGATCGATTGACCAAGAGTGCACACTTTTTGGCGATGAACTTGAGGATGTCCATGGCCAAGTTGGCCCAGCTGTACGTCAAAGAGATTGTGAGGTTGCATGGGGTACCTTCGAGCATAGTCTCCGACAGAGACCCACGGTTTACATCCCGGTTTTGATAAACCTTACAGGAGGCATTGGGAACAAAGTTGACTATGAGCTCAGCTTATCACCCTCAGACCGATGGCCAGTCTAAGAGGACGATCCAGTCGTTAGAAGATTTGTTAAGAACTTGCATATTGGATCATCTGTGTGCTTGGGACGAGGTATTGCCTTTGATAGAGTTCACCTACAACAACAGCTTTCATGCGAGCATTGGCATGACGCCATACAAGGCTCTTTACGGCAAGAGGTGTAGGACTCCTCTTTGCTGGTACCAGGATGGAGAAGCAATGTTGGTTAGATCAGAGTTGTTAGAGCAGACCACCGAGAAGGTGAGGATGGTGAGAGATAGGATGTTGGCTTCGCAGAGTAGGCAGAAGGCCTATGTGGATCGCAGGAGGAGGCCTTTGGAGTTTGCAGCGGGAGATCATGTATTCTTGAGGGTGACTCGAACCACGGGCGTGAGAAGGGCTCTCCGCTCAAGGAAGCTTTCGCCTAAATTCCTTGGCCCATATCAGATCACGAGGAGGATCGGGCCGGTGGCCTACGAGATAACTTTCCCCCCGTAGTTGGCAAACCTTCATCCAGTGTTTCATGTGTCACAACTGAGGAAGTATGTATTTGATCCGGCCCACGTGTTGGAAGCTGAGGATATACAGATCAGGGAAGATCTCACGGTGGAAGTACCACCCATCGCTCTTGAGGATAGTAAGGTTGAGGAACGTCAAGAAAAGACCGTCAGTCTTGTCAAAGTCATATGGGATCGGAGAACGAGTGACTCGACTTGGGAGTTAGAGGAGGACATGAGAAAATCACATCCACATCTGGTTACCTAGTGAGTCTTTATTTTCGAGGTCGAAAATTTTGTTGTTGGGGAGAATGTAAGGCCCAAATTTTTCTGCCCTAAAGCCTTAAGGGCTGCCCTTAAGCTATTGGGCCTTAGGGCTGGCCCAAAAGATAAAGCAACTCGAGTCTGACCTAGTTCCTCACTTTCAGATTTCTCCTACCTTGGTGCTTAGAGCCGCAACCGCACTCTCCCCGTTAGGGTTCCACCGTGTTGACAATCCGCCACCCGTTTGGCCGTTCCTAGCTCACGTCAATGCTCTCGGACTCGTAGTTTCCTTTCCTTGGTTTGTTTTTCGTAAGCTGTTGTTAGGGTTCCGAACTGACCCATTCTTGCACTGTTTTCCAGCTTCGAGTCCGCTCCTAGAAGCTGTTCGTCCTCCACAGTTTGGGTGTCGAGGTTTTCAGCTAGCTTGTCCAGATACGGGAAGCTAGAACCTCACTGTTACTGTGTTTGTAAAGTATTTGGCGATACACTTTATGATTCTTGAACGTGTATGTTGTGGAGATCGCTTGAAATGGTTGGTGTGTTGTTGGTTTGTGCAAAATACGTCTTTCACAGACATGGCAGTGGCGGGAATTGTTAAACTCGCCCAGGCGAGCATGTCTCGCCCAGGCGAGGCGAGCAGAGGCTCGCCCAGGCCTTCTCGCACAAGTGGTCGCCTAGGCGACTCGCTCAACTTCGAGCAAGCGAGCGTCTCGCCCAGGCGAGGCAAGTCTCGCCTAAGCGAGAACGTGCGGAGGCCCCTATTCCATATTCACGAACTCTCGCCTAGGCGGAGAGGACTCGCCTGAGCGAGAGACTCTCGCCTAGGCGAGACTCCCCAGCCTGAGCGACGGTTTGAGCGAGGATGCGATCAGTTTGGGGTTTTCATGTCTTTTGGTGGCTGAACTGTATTCTATTGTAGTATTATGTGATGGTATGAGTGGAAATTGCTCAGGTATGCTTGTATGTCGAGGTGTATGTGTGTATATATATATATATATATATATATATATATATATATATATATATATATATATATATATATATATATATATATATATATATATATATATGATGGATTCCTATGTATGCGTGACATGATTCATAAATGATGAATGATGAGTGTTGTGGGAACTTGGCATGTGAAATGCATGAGCGTTTTGGAACTAAAGGAACATGGTATTGACATGAGATGAGACCTTAGACTCATGGGATGGTGATGATCAGATGTATGGATTCAAAATGTGATGCATATGAGGAATAAATCTCAGGGATGGGTATGGAATTGTAAACATGATTTTGATGTTCTCCTACTGCTGTTTTATGAATGTTGGTCCGTGTCAGCATGTAATTCCTTGGTGTCTGTAGGTGAGACCTCCAGGGCTACGCTTCAGTGGTCGGGACGTAATTCCATGGCCCCTGTTAGTGGGTGTCCATGGTGGTGTCCCATCTGTATAACTAGGTAAGGTTGCATCCTGACACTCTGAGGAGCCAGTTAGTCTCACCTAGAGCGGACTGACTCCTGTGGTGAGGGTAGTAGGAGGCCTGAAATCCATTAAGGGCTAACCTTGTGGTGAGGGAAATTTGATTCATCGTAACACTTGTAACACATAGCTCAGGGATGAGCAGCTCAGGGTCGAGCAGAGGTATCCACCACAAGTGCAAGCATCCGCTGAATCTGACTAAGTTATACGTATCCGGATGAGTCGAGTTAAGTCATAGTGTAATGATTGAGAGTCATAACATGTTTGGTTGATGTTTGGATATTGAATGGCGAGAAATATATTTTTGATTGTATGATAAAAGTGTTGTTGGCTCTAGCTTACCCTGTGTATTGTATGGTTGTCTTGTATGTGGTTCTTCTTTCGTGCGATGATCATCAATTTAATTGATGGGAGCAGATGGGCGAGGTTCCAGAGGTCAGCAAGGAAGTGGAGATTCTGCTGCATAGTCCGCGTGGTCTAGTTGTTATTTCTGCATGAGTTCATTTAGGGTTGCGACCCATGTATCTGTTCGTCATTAGTTTTATGCACTCAGGTTAACTTTTTCTCTAGTTTCTTTTGGGCATCGTGGTGTGCCATGGGTTATATGGGGTTGATCCCAGACCGCGTTTTATGTTATCTTTATCGTAACACTCCTTTAATTTCACGTACTTAATTAAATGGGGTGTTACAGGTACAACTTTTTTTTTCATTCCTAGATATAAGTGAAATGAAGGAACACATAATTGTGTTTTTCATTTAAATAAATAATATTATCTATTTTTTATTAGAGTTAATAATATTTTTAGTTCATAAACTTATATGTGAAATCAATTTATATTTTAAATTTTGATACATTTTCTTTTCAAACTTTAATAGACATAGTATAGTTAACCCAATGATGTTAATTTTAAGTGCTACATGATGTTCCATATTGACATTCAAGTGATTTACATTATGTGACACAATTCAAGTTTAATGCCAACTTAAAACATGATCCTAAAAGAAGGTTAACGTTTGTTGTGTTAAAATAACTATATTAATGTATTTTTAAAGTTTGTTAATTAGAATAAATCAAAGTTTGAAAGAAAGACAAATTCAAATTTCATATAAGTTTTGAAACTAAAAACATACTTAACCCTCTTTTTAATATAAGTCTTACCGAAAGATTTTTTTTTTATTCTAAATTCTATCACTAATTATTTTTAAGAGAGTTTTATTAACATAAGAGTATGATAAAATTAAAATTTTTACAACTTTTTATTTATAACTTTCTGCAGCTTAAAATTAAATTATTATGTTTTATTAGTGCTTGATTTTTTTATTTTAGAATTCTTTTCATTTCACATTATCATGTTCTAATAAAAATGTGTTTATAAGACTAAAGTTTTAAATTTAAGAACGACTAAATATCATGCCACATTACATTACTTTATATGAACATGGATAATTTGTAATATAAACGAAGTTAAACACAGCCATTTTTCGATTGTAACAGTCATTTTCTGTCTCGCAGACCAAGTGTTTCAAAATATTCCTCAATTAATTTCTTTTAAATCTTTTATTCTCTAATTGTGTTTACTTGCCCTTTCCGTAGCATACATAATTTACTGTGATCATTCAATTAAGGTATGATAGAGACTATACTTACTCATTATTCTGTTACTTGAACAAGTTGGCAATTTTATGAAAATCCCAACATGTAACTAAATTAGCAAAATGATTAGTCCCATAGGAAAGAAAAGTAGGATGCACTTTAATTACATTTAAATCTTTATTTGAATTATATTTGAGTGGCCATTCAGCAGAAACATCACTCCCTGTCCAAAATTGAGATGTTATAACAAGGAGGTTTAGAAACCCCATCCAATATAGCATGGCATGATCCCTTTTTCGGTATAGATGTTCAGTTTGTGTTATACAAAATACATCACGCAAATTTATGTGCTTAGATATCCAATTATGCACTAACATTTTAAACAAAAACCAAACCCTGTGCAATAGATGAAGTTCAGAATGGGTGCACATACACATGATATGAATCAAGCTCTTGCAATTTTGGCAGAAAGGCATGCATCTACGGCTTCTCCAACAGTAAGGAAAACCCATTCTTTTCCAATCTTGTCTACGAAGTGTGCAAGCTTAAGCTTGTGGATTACTAGCCACCTTGGGTTCACCATAGCTAACTGCAAAAACAACATAACACCAAATGTTAGAACATAATGGAGACAATAAATTCAACGAATGTAATGAAATTCATGGTGGCCTCACTTCTACTCCACGGGAAAGCAACCTCTTGTGCAGTTCCTCAAGTGCTAGAATTCCAGAAGTATCAACATTCATCAGGTCTGTTAAACAGAATATGAAAGGGTCAATCAATGGCATAATATCAAATTTTATTGTGAATTTTCTGTCATTGAAGTTCTTTAAATCTGAAAAATGTAACTGAAACTCACTTGTCATGTCCAGAATTACTGCTTGGACTCGGCCCTTGGTGGATTCTTTAGGGTCATCTTCATCTTGCGAGACCCACTTGAGTATTCTGGAACAAGTGAAAAAATTCATACATGGTTCTAATTTGGGCTAAATCCCTCTGAAAATCATTTGTAAATTGCTTGCCTTTCTCTGACAAAATTAGCATTTGCAAAACAGAGTGAGCCAGAACTTATGCGAATCACTGTGATGCCCGGAGTGCTTATGGCCATGGGGTATTGAGTAACATCACAGAAGGCTTCTGTTCTTGGAACTCTACCTAGAACTTCTATTCCAGGTCGAATTGATTGAATCAGTATCTTTGCAAACGAAATTATCACCTGCACAATAACAGCAAATTCTCACATAATTAGAGTACATTGTGTAAACTTTCTTGCATTTGAAAATCATCATCTTTTGTAATAACTACTACTTTAAAAGTCACATTTACTTTGTTTTCTAAAGTGATTTATAGTAAACAAGTGAATGCAAATACTTACTAATAAAAATAAAAATTTATTGTTATTAGACTTATCATACAACCGTTATCGGATCATTATTAAATCATCTATTAATGTTTAATCTTAAGTTTAATATGCATATGCTTATGACTATGACTGAGGTCTATTTTATGTCTCTAATCAAAGAAATAACAGCACATAAAATAAGAGAGAGAAAAAGTTTAAATAGTCAATGGCTTACTGCAACAAGAAGGCCAATCTCTACTGTTGCAAACAAGACCCCAAGAAAAGCACCAATGCAGGCAAGAAAGTCCAACTTGTCAACCTTCCAAATATAGCAAGCCTCACTTAGGTCAATTAATCCAGGAAGAGCAGAGAGAATGATAGAGGCAAGGATAGCCACAGGGGTGTAGTATAAGAGCCTTGTAAACAATTCTAGGGACAAAAACACTGTAACAGCCATCACTATATTTGACACTGCTGTTTGACACCCAGCACTAAAATTCACTGCAGTTCTTGAGAAAGAACCTGAAATTGTTCACCAACAAACTTTAAATAAACAATTTTGGTGCACCTCAAACATAAGTGAAACTTTACAAATTAATTGGCTAAAGAAATCACCCGTTGCTACATAGCATGAAGTCAAAGATCCTGCAATGTTCATGAAGCCCATTGATAACATTTCCTTGTTCCCATCAAGATGGTATCCCTTAATGGAAGCAAAAGATCGACCAACCGCTATAGCTTCCTGAATCAGAACATCAAGTTACTCAACTGGGGAAAAAATAATAATAACAATTTGGAAAAAAGCAGAAAATGAATTGACTTACAGTCAGAGCTATAACTGCACAAATCAAACCAATTTTAGCTGCTTGTCCAACATGTGGACCATGGAGTTGCAACTGGTGCAGTGAACTTGGATTCAGACCTCCTTTGACATGCTTTATTATATTAACACCATGTTTATCAGCTCTAGACAAATATACGATCAAAGTTGATAGTATAACTGATAGAAGAGGAGCAACAGCAGGCAACCAGAAAAACTTTCTGTTTCTTCTTCCCTGATATGAGTTACATCACATACATCATTAAAACTTAGAATTTATCATAAAGATAGTGAGGTGGGTAAGCAGCAGAAATTTAAGTACTTACAATAAAACGGGTAATTAGAATGAAAATCAAGAATGAACATCCGAGGACAAAATTCAGAGGATTCCACTGTGAAATAAATAAAAAAAGAATGGTGTCAGATATTAGCTAGAAGTTCAGCTAAATATAAAGGATTCAAGTTTTTGAAGAAGAAAATTCGTAACTTTTATATGATTCTAAGTGAAATTTATCAGAACATGAATAGGGACTAACTTTTTCTCCTGAGGCAATTTGATGATGTAGTGACTTATAAACAGATGCCAACACTGATACTACATCTGTTTTGGAGGTAAAGTGACTAATCCCCAGCAAACCTTTGAGCTGCTGAAGACCTATAATGACGGCAGCGCCTGCCATGAATCCAACTAAGGCAGCATGCGAAAGAAAATCCACAAGAAAACCCAACCTGCAAGTGTTTAAAGATAATAAAAAGTGAGAACTACTAACTAGGGCCATGCTTGATTTCTTTCTCATGTTTTCACTTTTAAAACACTGTTTTCCAACACCATTCCATGTTATTCGTCAATGATTTGTTTCTCAAAATCTATTAAGTTTTGAGAATTTTTTCTAAAGCAAGTGTTTTAAAGACCAAAAAGTTTAAACAGCTCAGTGATGTTTTCTCGTTTTTTTTTCTGTTTTGTGGTCTTAGTTCAAGGGTGGAAACAAAAATTTCATAAACTGATGAGGAAACCACCTGAAAACACCAAATGCAGTTTGGAAAATTCCAGTGAAGAAAGTCACAGTAAAGACAAGATTTCTGTAGGCATGAGGATTGGCAACAGGATCTTCCACTTTTGGAACCAGAGAAGATAACAGCATTGACACCACAGCCACAGGTCCAATTGCAATTTCTCTTGAGCTCCCCATCATAGCATAAATAAGAGGAGGAATAACACTAGTATCTGAATGGAACAAAACAAAACAAAACCAACAGTGAAATTTAATAAAGTAAATGTTAATCCACAAAACAAAAGCACATTTTTTTTTCTATTCTGGTTATGCCAGTTTCTGGTGTGATATATCAGTAACAGTGTGAACTTAACCCAGGTACTTACACAGACCATATTCAGGAGCAACTTTTGCTAACGTAGCATACCCTATGCTCTGCAGTTTTCAAATGAGAAATCAAAGAATGAAGGGACAATTTCCATTGCATGCATTGCATTGAGAAAAGGGAAATAACATTGGTGAAGAAAGTACCTGGGGTATGCTGAGGCTGGCAAGAGTTAAACCAGCTAAGAGATCATCTTTGAACTTGGAGGCTTTGTAATCTCTTAACCAAGTAATGATAGGGAACAGATTCTGCAAGCATGAGAAAGCACGTCCATGGGAGGTTTTCCTCTTGGAAGAGAAGCAGAATTTGTTCCCATGAGGTAGAATGGTTTCTTTGACAGAAGTAAATATCTTCTTCCAAAGAGGGGGTGGATTGGGAGAATCAAGCACCCATTGGGACCTCTCTGTTTGACCATGTTCCTCAAGGTGAAATACTGGTTGTTCTCTCATATTGAAACTTAGAAGCTTCAATTCATGGTTGGTTGAAGTGTTTGGGTGAACTTTGGTCAGCTGTACTTATTGTACAATCTTGTCAGTTAAATACAACCAACACCACTCCTTCTTTTGACATATAGGGTCAATTTTTTTTGATGATTGCATGAAAGGGGTAGCAGAGAGGTGATAGAAGGCTATTCTGGAAGAGGCATTGTTGTGACACCACCTTCATTGGTTTGTGTCAAAAGTTGTGACTGGTTGGTTCATAGTATATAGAGTATATAGAGATATATAGAGACCCCCTTTAATATGAATCCATCACAGAGCATCTATTCCTACTTATGGGTAAAATTTTCTCTCAGGAGGATCTAGCTAAATTTCATTTCTAGCATCATTTCATTTTGCATGTAATGGAAGGGGAATATAGACAATTATATGTGGTTGGTGGTACCTCAGGCTCTAGGATAAAAAAGCTAGTAGTTATCATTGTATGGACTGCAATAATTCAAATAAGAATTTCATGTGAATATCAACAAGTGGTCGATTTGAGTGTATGGATTTAGATTCTTTAATTAAATGGTTAGAACTTTGAATCCTAATTTATGCATCACCCAGATGATTATTTTTATGACATGTTTGATTAAGATGAAAGAAAATACATAGAGAAGAAAATTCAGACCATTTTGTCTTTTAGTGGGAAAAATTGAAAAGGAAGAGAAAATTTAACTTTTGTAACTACTGTTTCAAGTTTCAAAATTTTCTTCCTTTCTTCTCTTTCTTGCTGTTATTCCAATTATTAGCTAAGTGATTTGTGGGAAGAGGTTAAAATGAAGAATGAAAAGAAAAATACTCCGTAATGCGTAAAAATACGAAGGATTTAATGAGATCTGGAAAAGGAATAAATATTGTGGCAGCCAATGTTGTCAGCAGTGAAAGAATCAGAATTGTCAATGCATTTTCAGATAAATAATCAATGCCGGGTCGACAAGGCATTTACAATCATTGACATCATATATTCATTTGTGGTTTTGTTTTACTTATTTGGTGTAATTTTAGACATAAAATAATAGGCAAATTTTTTATTTATCTCAAGTTATAGGGTAGGCAGTGTTAAGAGTTCAAGGTGAGTTGGAAGTCCAATATCAGGAAAAAATGAGAAAAATGACTAGTATATGAATAGAATGACTAATAAATTGTCTTAAGATTTTGGATTGAAAGTGATGTTCTGATCTCTTATATAAGCATACTCACAACTTATTGGCACCGAATCTCTGATGTCTCCCATCATGAGAAAGTTCATCCAAGGTAAGTTCTCGATGTGGGACTTCTCTTCTCATAATCTCACACTTGAAGATTTTGATGAAATTAATCAAATCATCACACCATTCTTTATTTTTTTTTTCCATTATGTCGGAACACCCAAGATTCCTTTGATGTATCTCAAGATCCTCTTAAAATTACTTCAATACTCTCGAACCGAATTTACCATGAACCTACTAACCATGTTCACAACTTATTGATACTGAATCTTCAGTGTCTCCCCTCATGAGAAACCTCTCAGTGGTATCAGAGCTGACGGTTTATCCTGGTGACAGTTTAGATAAGTATGGTGTAAAGTAAGTGAAGGACCCTAAAATTTAAGCGTTGGGTTCCTTTTATTAAAAGTCTTCTGTTTTAGGAAAGGGTGTCTCATTGTAGAACGACGGTACAATGGAATGGTCACCAAAGGTAAGTCCCCAATGTGGGACTTCTCTTCGTACAATCTCCCACCTGAATGCCATGCACCTACTAACCACTCACACTACTTGTGCAATGTTTGGTCTTGTACAAATCATAACATACATAAGGCTACCCACCACCAAGGCATACAATACTCGAGACATCTTCATCCTCTCTGCTTCACTGCTAGGACTCGTACGTGAGGAATAATTGATAGGAAGTGGGATAGGGATTGACTTGCAATCTTGCATGTTGAAGCACCACAAGATTTTCAGTAAGTATTTCTTATGAGAAAGCCTAATCTTCTTATCTTTTCTATCTTGGTGAATCTACATCCCTAAAATCTTGTTTGTCGGTCCCAAGTCCTTCTTATCAAGCTCTATAGTTAATCGTGACTTCAATTCCTATATTCGAGCTTTGTTGGGGCTACCTCTAACATGTCATCCACATACAACAACAAGATGATAAAATTATCCTCACCAAGCTTATTGTAATAAGTACAATGGTTTAAACTTAGTCTATTGTAACCAAGTCTAACGATGAAGGAAACAAATCTCTCATACGAACACCTAGGCGCCCTTTTCAAACCATACCAAGATTTGTTTAACTTGCAAACCAAGTTTTCTTGTTTTTTAACGTCTTCTAGTTAGAGCATCATTACATCCTTGCTAAGAATAACCTTATGGGTAGTGGGACCCAATAAGTGATACCCCTTCACGTTGTCAACATAGCCCAAGCACTTAATCCTTATCACAATCCCAAGCACTTAATCCTTATCACAATCATCAATGAACATTGTAAAATATTTTGCCCTTCTTAGGGATAATACTGTTGGCAAAAGAAGGAAGCCTAGAGATTTTGAATGATGATCAGGCAAGAATGAAGACAAATTGTTAAATGTTTAAAGTTATCTTGTAAAATAAATTAAGTGTTGGTGTAGAGTAGTTTTACTTAACTTAGAATCAGCAGCATAACTTTCGTCTCTTTAGGTTCTCTCATTTTTGGAAAAACCATAGTGATATCGATTATCACTAATGATAACCGATTATCTATGCAAACTTTTATTTTTCAAAAACCTACTGGAATAATCGATTATCTCCCAGAATAATCGATTATCCTATTCAAAATTTGTTTTCAGAAAACCTACTGGAATAATCGATTATCCTTGTCAGTTGGAACATGTCTGTTCCACTTTTAACCTAATTTTTGAAACCTCTGTTTAAAGAAACTACAACTCAACTTTGAACTTACCTTTTTGAGAAGCTAGAGTGTTAGAGCTATGTTTGCAAAGAAGTTCTCTAAGTGTTCTTAAAAAAGCTTTGAAAAGCCTAGTGTGGGTAGAGTGATAACTTTCCTAAGAGGGTTTCTAGGATATTGAGTGTTGCTGTTGTTGCTAAGAAAGCTAGGTCAAGTTCTCTGTGTGATTCAGAGAAAGGTTGTTTATCTCTTGTGTCTTCAAGAGAGGTGTTTTCTTTTCCCTATTATCTTATTATCTTATTGTAATCTGATATTTTTAGTGATTAAGTTAATCTCTTTGTTTGAAGAGATTAATAATTGGACAAAGGATCTTTTGATCTGAACTAGTATAAATACTTGTGTTAAATCTTCTTCCCTATCTCTTTATTGTGTCTATTGTTGCATTTGAAGGAACTAATTTCTTAAATTAATCGGTAAAATTTTAGAAAAATTTTAAAGTATTAATTTTAATATTAAAACCAATTCACCCCCTCTTGGTTTTTGTCCAAACGCTAATCATTCCGTTGCGCGATACCAGTAATTGGTATCAGAGCCAAGGTCATGAGTTTGATTCCCAGTGGATAATTGCTGATGGGGAGATTGTTGCAGGTGGCAGCAATTGTCCCATACCGGAGGCCAGGTGAGCCTAGTCACAATTGAATCATGGCTCTTGAGCTCATATGCTCTTAAGTAGAAAGAGTTACGCCCTGACTAATAGCAATAACTTTTGGCCAAGTGGTAAGCGCTTGATCCAACAATTGGTATTAAAGCTTGCTTTGATAGTTTTTCAAAATTTTCGAAAATGGTTGGACAAAATCAAACTTTTGCTGAGGGTGTGTCTATCAATAGACCTCCACTTTTTACTGGTGAAAATTACCTCTTCTAGAAAGTTAGAATGCAAATATTTTTGGAATTTGTTGATAGGGGTAGTTGGGATGTTGTGTTAAATGGTCCATTTGTGCCTATTAATGTTGTTAATGAAGTGCATGAACCAAAGCCATTTTCACAATGGATTGCAGATGAAAATAGACGAGCTCAATACGATATTAAAGCTAGAAATATTATTGCATCTGCTTTGACCTTTGATGAGTTTTACAGGATTTCAGTACGCACCATTGCATGTGAGATGTGGAAATTTTGCGAGTGACTCATGAAGGAACAGAAGATGTAAAAAGAGCACGTAAGAACTCCTTGATTCAAGAATACGAAATGTTTTATATGCAGCAAGGAGAGACCATTTATGATGTGTAGAAAAGATTCACACACATCATCAATCATCTCACGAGTCTAGGTAAAAATTTTGACACTGATGAATTAAATATAAAAATTCTTAAATCTTTGAACAAGACTTGACAGCCAAAGGTGACGGCCATCACGGAGTCACAAAATCTTGCAACGATGACAATGGCGACTCTATTTGGAAAACTAGGGGAGCATGAGCTTGAATTGGGTAGATTAAATGAAGAAGAAGATCTTGGAAGAAAGAAAAATATTGCCTTTAAGTCTGAGGTCATCAAAGGCAAAAAACACAAAGAAGAAGAAGAGTCTGATGATGATGAGAATCTAAGTCTGATGATTAAAAAGTTTACAAAATTCATGAAGGCCAAAGGTAAAAATCAATTCAAGAGCAATAAGAAGGACAATCAAGGATCATCGTCAAACTTCAAGTGTTATGTATGTGGAGAAACTGGACATGTTAAGGTTAATTGCCCAATTCAAAGAAAAGTGAAGAAAGGAAGGGTAGGAAATTTTTTAATAAAAAGGCATACATAGCATGGGAAGATAATGCCTCAAGTACATCAAGCTCTAGTGACTCTGATGAGGAATAAGCAAAGTTTTGTTTGATGGTTGACCATGATGTCTCTGACAGTGAGGTAAGTTCTACTTGCAATGAAAATGATTATGATGATCTTTATGATGCATTTCAACAATTGCTTCTTAAATCTAGTAAATTAGATACTGCTCACAAGAAATTAAAATCTGAGTTTAAAGAATTACAAAATAAACTTGAAAAATCTCTTGAGGAAGAAGAAATTTTAAAGAATAAAATTTCAACTTTAGAAAAAGAAATTGTTGAATGTGCTTTCTGTAAAAGTTACATGTTTGATATATGTATTTTGGAAAAACATCTTGAAGATGCATTAGAAAATAAAAATTCTAAAAAACTTGCTCTTAAGAAAAATTCAAATAAGAACAGTCATGCTCATAATTGTAATAAGAAAAATAAAACTAAAAGAACTTGTAGAGTCTGGGTAGAAAAAGGAATTGCTTACTCTATGAATGCGTGTGCTGCTACTTGTTTTTACTACATGAAAAAGAGTCATACTTCAAATAAGTGCAACATTAAATATTTTGGTGTTCTAAATCAGAAGTATTATTGGGTGCCTGTCTTTAGGTAAATATTTATCTCTAACCCCAAGGACCCAAACAAGTTGTTGGGGACCTAAAGAAATTGTTTCCTTATTTTGCATATGACTTCTAAATCTAGGAAATCAATGTGGTATCTTGACAGTGGTTGTTCAAGGCACATGACTAGAGATAAAAGGAAGTTTAAGAACTTTAAAAGAAAGGAACAAGGATTTGTTACACATGGGAATAACAACAAGGGAAAATACTATTGGAATGGGTGATGTTGGTGGAGGAAATACATTAGAGATCAAGGATGCGCTGTTTGTGGAAGGATTAAACACAATCTTCTTAGTATAAGTCAATTATGTGATAAAGGACTCAAAGTCGTCTTTGAGAATGACTACTGCACCATTCATCAAAAAGACTCTAAGGAAGTAGCCTTGAAAGGTATGAGACATAATAACATCTACTTGATTGATCTTGATAATGCATCATCTAGTGATATAACCTGTATGGTTGTTAAAGAAGAAAGTCCATGGTTATGGCATAAACGAGCTGCTCATATTCATATGCAACATCTAAACAAACTAATCTCTAAAGAATTAGTAATCGGTTTGCCAAAAATAAAATTTGAAAAAGATAAATTATGCGCTGCCTGTCAAAAAGGAAAACAAGTAAAATAATCATTTCATTCAAAAAATGTTATTTCTACATCAAAGCCATTAGAACTTTTGCATATGAATTTGTTTGGTCCTTCTAGGATAAAAAGCTTTAGGGGAATTTACTATGCTCTTGGTATTGTTGATGATTACTCAAGATATACTTGTACTTTCTTTCTCACATTAAAAGTGAGGCTTTTAAAGCTTTTAAAAAATTTGCAAAAGTGATTCAAAATGAAAAAGATTTGAAAATTAAAGTTTTGAGAAATGATCATGGAAGTGAATTTCAAAATGAATTGTTTGAAAAATTTTGTGAAGAAAACGAGATTATGCATAATTTTTCTACACCTAGAACTCATCAATAAAATGGAGTTATAGAAAGGAAAAATAGATCCTTAGAGGAACTAGCTTGCACAATGTTGAACGAATATGAAGTGCCTAAATATTTTTGGGCTGATGTTGTGAGCACGACTTGTTATGTACTAAATAGAATGCTCATTAGACACATCTTGAAAATTACCCCTTAGGAATTGTTTAAAGGAAGAAAACCTAATGTAGCACATTTAAAAATATTTGGATGTAAATGTTTTGTCTTAAATAATGGAAAAGGAAATTTAGTTAAATTTGATTCTAAAGCAGATGAAGCTATTTTCTTTGGATATTCATTAACCAGTAAAGCTTATAGAGTTTTTAATAGAAGAACCTTAAATGTAGAAGAATCTATGCATTTTGCTTTTGATGAAATTGTGGACCCTGAGGAGAAACCTCTTGAGTCAAATAAAACAAATGTAGGTGATGAAGAATATCTTAAAGAGGCTCTTGATGAGATGTACTTAAATGAGAACCCACTAGCTGAACTTGAAGATCTTGCCAAAAGTTGGAAATCACCTAGAGGATTGTCTCTGGAAAATATCATTGGAGATATATCAAAGGGAGTAGTAACTAGAAATATTTCTAATTTTTGTATGACTGTAGCCTTTGTTTCACAGATAGAACCCAAAAATATAGAAGAAGCTCTTCAAGATGATCAATGGTGCATTACAATGCAAGAATAGCTTAATCAATTTGAAAGGAATGAGGTCTGGGAACTTATTCCTAGGGATGATTCACACCAAGTAATAGGAACAAAGTGGGTGTTCAGAAACAAGCTGGATGAAGATGGAAACATCACTAAGAATAAAGCCGGACTTGTAGCAAAAGGATACATACAAGAAGAAGGTATAGATTATGATAAGACATATGCTCCAGTTACAAGGTTAGAAGCTATACGTTTACTTCTTGCTTATGCGTCTCTCATGAAATTTAAATTGTATCAGATGGATGTTGAAAGTGCCTTTTTAAATGGATTTATAAAAGAAGATATGTATGTTGAGAAACCTCCTGGTTTTGAAGATTATAAATTCCTTAATCATATTTATAAATTAAAGAAAGCTTTGTATGGATTAAAACAGGCACCTAGATCTTGGTATGGATGATTAAGCACATTTTTGTTAGAAAATGATTTTGAAAGAGGAAAAATTGATTTAACTCTGTTTATAAAAAAAGTTGGTGAACATATTCTGCTAGTTCGAATTTATGTAGAAGATATAATATTTGGATCTACTCATAATTCTCTGTGTAAAGGTTTTACAAGTATAATGTAGGGAGAGTTTGAAATATCAATGATGGGTGAATTGACTTTCTTTCTGGGTTTGCAAATTAAGCAAATGGAAAATGGAATTTTCATATCTCAGTCCAAGTACTATAAAGAGGTACTTAAGAAATTTGGAATGGATACTGCTAAGGAAGCAAGTACTTCAATGGAAACCTCTTGTTATTTAGACAAAGATGAATCAGGTATATAAGTAAATCAAACCATGTTTAGAGGCATGATAGGTTCTTATGCAAGTAGGCCTGATATTATGCAATTTGTATGTATGTGTGCTCGTTTTCAAGCTAATCTAAAAGAATCATATCTTACTACTATAAAAAGAATTTTAAAATATTTAAAAGGAACTGCTTGTTTTGAGCTTTGGTATCCATCATGAGCCTCCCCTAGCTTAATAGGTTATTTTGATGTTGACTATGGTGGCTGTAAAATTTATATAAAGAGTACTAGTGGTACTTGTCATCTTTTAGGATGTTCCTTGGTCTCTTGGCACTCCAAGAAACAAGCTTGTGTGGCTTTATCAACTACTGAGATTGAATACATTGTTGTTGGCAATTGTTGTGCTCAGATCCTATGGATGAAACAACAGTTAAAGGATTACAATATCTATCTAAATCATATACCTCTAAAGTGTGATAATACAAGTGCCATAAACTTAACCAAAAATCCCATAATGCATTCTAGAACAAAGCACATAGAAATTAGACATCACTTTTTAAGGGATCATATAAGTAAAGAAAATTGTGTGATAGAATATGTAGACACCAAACATTAATTGGCTTATATTTTTACAAAACCTTTAGCCAAAGACAGATTTTATGAGCTTAAGAGAGATTTGGGAATACTAGAAGTCTCTTGAAAGAGTAACAACTTAAATTTTCCAAATTTTTGTAAAACAACGCTCAATAATCGATTATCTCTTCCCTAAATAAGTTCTAAACTCTTGGAATAATCGATTATCAAGTGGAATAATCGATTATTATGACCCTGTCCAAGTTACTAAAATATATTCTGGAATAATTGATTATTACTTACAATAATCGATTATCTGCTCATAAATTTCTTTTCTAGAATTCAAATTTTGAAACAATAATCGATTATCACTGAGGATAATCGATTATTGCGCGATATTAGGCAAAAATTTTTCAAAAACTAGTCGTTGTAACGACTATATTTGCCTTGATTTCCTCATTATTTCAGTTGGCAACCATATCCCTATAAATTGTGGCCCCCAATTTCAATTATTCACGCATAAGAGTACACATCTCACCATTTGCCCCCTTTTGAAACCCTAAATATAGATTTAGCTTTTTCTCTCACTCTCAAAATTCAGTGCTTTTAGCAATGGCAGAATCATCTCATAGGAAAATTCCTACTCGAAGACGTACTGCTCCACGCTCAACTTAACCCTCTTCACGAACTTCCTCCATATAAGGATGGATTTTTGACGAAGAAAGGAGAGATGAATTCATCCAAATCTGGAAAACAAGGCCATCATCTCTCTCAAATACATCAATACTCGCAAGTTCATAGCTGTAGGTTTTGAATTTCCCTCTCTTTTCAATTTCCAAGGCATTCGACAGTTTGTAGAAATGCAGGGCTCATACTATTCTGATATTGTTAAAGTCTTTTACTACAATCTCAAAATCAGAGATGAAGTTGCTTACTCAAGGGTCAAAGGTGTAGACATTATCATTGATAATGATATTTGGGAAAATGTGGAAAAATTTCCTATAAATGATGTTGTCGAGTCCATCCTTTAATGGAATTGATGGCTTCAATCGAATCTTGGCTTACCAATCCTTCTTACACAACCCTGCACAGGATGTTGGAAGATAATTATTGGCTGGAGGTCTCAAAATGGATGAAAGACTCATCCACTATTTAATTGTCTGGATTTTTTGTCCCAGAGGAACAAATCATGCCCAATGCTCAGAGGCTGATCTTCTCATAATGTATGGGATTTTAAATCGGGTGCCCATAAAATGGTCAAGCTTAATCCTTGATACTATGCCAAAAGCCAAGAGGTATCCACAATATCCTCTACCATATTCTCTCTTGATTACATGAATTTGCGAATACAGAGGAGTCGACACAGCTAGGGAGTTTTGTCAAAGTACAATCTGTGGAAATGAAATTGCAACTAGTGTAGTTTTACTATTTTAACTCGTGTTATAAGCCTCAGTTATCACTTAACCGAAGCATAAAATGGCGCAGTGGCACTTTGCAATTTTTTCCAACTTTTATGCCTCGGTTCAGTATATACATGAGGCAGAAAATGCCTTTCTGCTTCGGTTCTTAGAAAACCGGTGCCAAAAGTTGGCTAATATTTCAAAAATGCCACTATGATAGTGATATTTGGCCTCGGTTAGAATTGAACCTGTGCCAAAAATTGTTTTCTACCTCGGTTAAAAATTGAACCAAGGCCAAAAGGTTCGTTAGGGTTCAAAAATCGTGAATCACTTTTTTTCTTCTTCCTCCTTGTGTGTGAATTCTCTCTCTCATCCGCCCACCTCTACTGCTACTGTTGTGCTTTGACCACTCGCGACTACTTGATGTTTGGCTCATTCGTGTTTTGGCTTGGCGAAGTGCGAGTTAGGGCTCACGAAGTGGGCGTCAGTTTGTTGTGTTGCAGGTGTGTGGCAGACTGGTGTTGTTCGTGGATAAAGATCTCTCGTTGATGGTGGCGAGACGTGTAGGTGGCGGCAGCGTGAAGAAACTTGTCGTTGCGACGGAGGTGGTTTCGCGATTTGGGGGAGGATACGCGATTTATGGTTTATGATTTGTTGCAAATGGTTGATTTTTGTTTGCATTTATGCAAGTGTGGTGTTCATATTTTCGTGTATGAAGAACATGGAGGTTCCATGATTGTGACACGATTCACAAATTATGGTGGTTACAGATCTTTGGTTGTGAGTTTCAAACGTCGCAATGGTTGATGGAGCTGTGGTGGAACCTGGGTGGCTACCTAGGGTTTATGGTGGAGAAATGTAGAGAGACACATATGGCATCGGTTCTCAGCAGAACCGAGGCAGAATATGGAGCTCCTGCTTCGGTTGAGACCCAAGGCAAAAAGTTAACCTTTTTGGCCTCGTCCTAATATGCCTCGGTTCCAGAACCAGGACAAAATGACAAAAATAATCGCTGCCAAAAGCCCTTCCTACATTATTGTGCTGAAAGCTCTCTCAAACAATTAAAACTTGTTCCTTTTAGTGATACATATGTTCATAGAGATGATATGCCAAATTATGAAGCTGAAGATGAAGAACTTCCTCCTGCTGATCCTATACCCTCTACTGCACAGAATGTTGGATCTTCTAGTGGTGTTGGATCATCTTTCTCCTTAGAAGACAACATATTGAGCATGAACAAAAGGCTAGAAGAATTATTTCTTCTATCTAACTCACGTCATGAAGAATTTTAGGGGGAGGATTTCTTTTTGCTTTATGATTTGCCACTGGTTGTACTTTCCTTTTAATTTTACTTATGAATGAATAAGCATCTCATTTTCTTTTGTGATATAATGATTATCTAATTTAGGGAGAGCTTTAACCTTTTCTCTAATGATCAAAAAGGGGGAGAAAAGTTTAAAGAAAACATTAAATTATCTTAACCATTCTCTTTGTAAGATTCTCAATTGCAGGAAACAATAGGTACTTTAAACATATTTTGATCATCATCAAAAAGGGGGAGATTGTTGGCAAAAGAAGAAAGCCTAGAGATTTTGAATGATGATCAAGCAAGAATGATGACAAATTGTTAAATGTTTAAAGTTATCTTGTAAAATAAATTAAGTGTTGGTGTAGAGTAGTTTTACTTAATTTAGAATCAGCAACATAACCTTTGTCTTTCTAGGTTCTCTCATTTTTGGAAAAACCACAGATAATCGATTATCTGTGCAAACTTTTATTTTTCGAAAACCTACTAGGATAATCGATTATCCCTCAAAATAATCGATTATCCTGTTTAAAATTTGTTTTCAGAAAATCTACTGGAATAATCGATTATCAAGTGATAATCGATTATCCTTGTCAGTTGGAACATGTCTGTTCAGTTTTTAACCTAATTTTCAAAACCCCTATTCAAAGAAACTACAGTATAACTTCGAACTTACCTTTTTGAGAAGCTAGAGTGCTAGAGTTGTGTTTGCAAAGAAGTTCCCTGAGTGTTCTTAAAATAGCTTTGAAAAGCCTAGTGTGGGTAGAGTTATAACTTTTCCTAAAAGAGTTTCTAGGAGATTGAGTGTTGTTGTTGTTGCTAGGAAAGCTAGGTCAAGTTCTCTGTGTGATTCAGAGAAATGTTGTTCATCTCTTGTGTCTTCAAGAGATGTGTTTTCTTTTCCCTATTATCTTGTTATCTGATTGTAATCTGATATTTTTAGTGATTGAGTTAATCTCTTTGTTTGAAGAGATTAACAACTAGACGTGGGATCTTTTGATCTGAACCAGTACAAGTACTTGTGTTAAATCTTCTTCCCTATCTCTTTATTGTGTTTACTGTTGTATTTGGAGGAACTAATTTCTTAAATTAATCGGTAAAATTTCAGAAAAATTTTAAAGTATTAATTTTAATATTAAAAACCAATTCACCCCATTCTTGGTTTTTGTCCAAACGCTAATCATTCCGCTGCGCGATACCAACAAATACCGGTGATTCCCACACATAAGAATGAACCAATCTAATATATGTTTGCTTTTGCTACCCACTATAGCAAACCTCAATCTATGTTGCTTGCTTATCACAATGGTCACATAAAGGTAAATAACCTCCTTAAGCTTGGTTAAGAGATTACGTTCTGCAAGGGTTTACAACCTCACTCTAACATATGCCCAAGTCTACGATGACACATCATCACCGTTTCTTTTTGACTTGTTGATGCAATTGTTGCATTAACTTCTTGCAACGTATATCCCATAAGCACGTACAAATTTGTCATGATCTTCTATTCTTTCATAACTACCAAATAACCTCTCACCACCTTTAAAATTCCACCCTCAGTGTGGATCTTACACTCGCAGTCATCTAATTGCCCAATGGACAATAGATTCTTCTTCAAGTCCTTCACATGTCGTATGTCCCATGTTAAATTAGCGCGAGCTTTCAAGTTAAATTAGGGTCATTCCCATTTTCATTCTTTATGGACTTCCTATCATATTATACGCTTTAAGCCCAAATCTTGTCCTACCTTCTACCATTATCCATTATTCTCACTTTGAAACCTAAAATGGGGTAGCTGCTTCATTTATTGTTCATACATTGTAGTCATGTACCCTAAATTGGGGAAATTATTCACTTTGATTGTCAAGATTACATTGGGGAAACTTGTGAGTCTCTCATAATTTTTCAACATTCTCATGAACTCAATAATTGGGGCAAGTTGAATCACGTTTTGCGCCCTAAGGCTAATCTATGCCCTCATATTTGGACAACTTTTGAAGCCTTTATCATTCTCTTCATGTCATCAATAACTAGGGAAGCCAAGTACAATTTTGGGCTCCAATATAGATCCTCAAATTGTGACAACTTTTGAAATCCCTATCATTTTTCAACTTCCTCATGCCTCCTCAAGCCCAAACGCATTTTATCCCCCAAGACTAATCTGCACTTTCAATTGGGGCAACTTCTTAGTCAACTACCTCATTCAAACCCTATTTTCACAATTTTTTTTTATCCGTCGTCCAGTCACGATTTTGGTTGTGACAGATGACGACTCCACTAGAGAAGCTAGAAAGTCAAGCCATTTAATTAGATGTGCAAACTTGATGTGATTTTTCTTTATATTTTTCTTTCCCATTTATTTGTCTACATGTTGGTTCTTGTTTATTTTGGGATGATTAGAATACTTGATTATTTTATTATGTATTTGAAATAATTGTTATGAACCCTAGGGTAGAAGACATGTTTATATCTATCTAGGATTTCATTGTTGTTTTGCAGGTGAGGGTTTTGCTTATGCATGGCATTCTCCCTTCACAAACGTTATGCATATCATGAGTGGGACCCTATACCCGGGTCCGAGTATAACTTAGAATTAGAGTGGTTGTGTAACGGTGCCACTTAGGACGTACATCTTGTTTGGCTATCGTGGGAACCCCAACTAGAGTCAGTTCTCTTCATTAGTATTTTCACACCTAGTTGTGCCTCAACGGTTGTGAAAGCACTATGAAGAGGGTCGTAGCTCCGACGACCTTATCTTTAGGCTTAGGGAACCATCCTTGTGAGAGTGCATATATTTTGCCTTATATCTATCAAGCATCGAACCACCTTTAGGGAACAAAGGGAGACTATTTAGGTCCTTTACCCTCACCTTTTCTTATATATAGTAATAAATTTATCACAATTTTTTTATCATCACATCATGAAAAATAAAAAGAAAAAATGTCCCCTATGCATACATTTTACTAGCATATAACGTGAATAAATGCTTTTTGACGCACAACCATGCATTACATCTCATCAGGCTAGTCAGTTAATTGCATATCATCCGCGTGCTTTTTTTTTTAATAAGTGCATCGCAATTGCATCAACTTATCATGTGAATAAGTGCCTCTTGAGCCATAGGAATGCATTACATCCACATTTTGTCTTTGTTCATGCATGGTACTATGCACATAGTTTTAAGGTAAATAGCATTTTGACATTCACATGACACATAACATGGATCTATTTTTTGCATTCATAATGCATAATATCCATCCCCTTGCTTTTTTGTGCCACCTTGCATAATACATGCCATACACTCACATGCACATGCATCTAGGTAGTTTCCAAATTCAACATAACATGCTTCAATATTTGCATCCTTATGTCGCTTTGCATAATGTATATGCATCCATGCGTTATAAGTATATATACATGTGTATAGGTAGCTTGCAAATTCGTAGTGTCTTGCATTTCCATGTCACTTTGCATAACACATAACATGCATCAACACAAAATCTTGAAAAAACGAAAAAAAGAGTTACACCATAATAAATTCAAAATTAATTGTTTTTTTTTTGTTAACAAATTCATGGGATTTTTCTTGTGAAAAATGGAAAAATAGAAATGAGAGGAGAAAATAAAGTACTCTTTAGTCAAATCAATTAGTTGAATAAATAGATAATTTTTTTTTATGAAAAAGTGGCATACTTTTGAAGCATCGCTTTAATTTGTGTACATGAAATTGCTCAAACTCATTTTCTTTCCCATCACCTTTCCACCATAAACCTTTCTTTTGTATTCCATGGAGGATAACCATAAATGAATCATGGCCTTAGAATGAATTCAAATCGAAGTGAGTCTCTGAACACATGAAAAAAAAGTAAAAAAAATCTGCTAGACTGAAAATGCAGAAAGGCGATTTAGGAAAAAAGACAAAAGAAAACAAATAATACAAACAAGTAAGGACAAACACGGGGCAGCCTCTAATGTGATTGAATTTTTTTCCTTTGGATTAAAGCTTTTGAAAGTAAAATAATCATGATTTGAAATTATGTATGACCATGTTTCTTTATATATAAAAAAGAATAATCTTCATTTGTTACCCATTTTGAGCCTATAAAAATCAAAATTTCTTTCAATAAGGGTCACCTTCATACTAAGGGTTGATATAATTTTTACATCTTTTTGTAGTTCACCAACACAAAAAAAATCAAAAAGTTTGAAAAGACAAAAAAAATGGTTATGTAAAAGAAAAAAAGAGAGAGAAACAAGGGCGTGAAAGTAAAAAAAAAAAAAAACCAAAAGGGGTGAACAAAGATAGTCAAAGAAACTTTGGGTGCAACATTAATCAAAGACCTTTGTTTTAAATAACACTTACAACATTTATTTTGAGCCTTTACTATCCATTTTTTATATTCATTAGCCTTGGCCACAATAAAAGTCTAATGAAGTTCACACATATCAGTGGTTGATTGTTGTTTTTCGAAAACTTTAATTTAGAGGAAAATACTTTTTCATCTTAAGATGTTTGTAAAAAAAAACAAAAAATATATGTTGAAAAAGTGTATTCAAAGCTCCAAAATTAGCATGAGCAATCAAGTAGTAAGGTTAAATTAGGGCTATCTCTTTTCCGTTCATTCTTCGTAGAACTTCATCTTTGATTCCAACCATATCCCTAGTGGAGTCATCATCTGCCTTAACCAAAATCATGATAGGACGGCGAACCAAAAATAAAATTTGAAAAAAAAGAGTTTGGAGTCGCCACCATAGTTTATTCTACTAAAAAACCTCATATTTCCAGCCAATTTTGTTTTGATTTTTTTTTGTAGGAAATATAAATTTTGTTATGAAAAAATATTTGCAGGAAATTGTTACCAATTCTTTTGCAAAATATTTTGTATAAAATACTTTTCGCAACAAATTTTGTAGGAAATACTTGTGAATTTTATAATTTTGTAGGAAATAATTACCCACGAAGGAATTACCTGCCAATTAAAATTCTTAGAAAAAAAAGTAGGAAAAGGTCTTTTCTTGCAAATATTTTTAACAAATTTGCAAGAAAATTTTCATGTAATATGAGAATTTTTAGTAGTATAAGGTAAAAAAAAATAAGACAAGGTCTGCAAAAAAAAAAACTAGATTTTGGATCTAGGAGTCAATTACATGTGGAGAATGTATTAACACCTATAGAGATCATCCTAAGACAATACCTTTAATTAAACATGCAAAAGGATGTGGTTTTTCAAAATGTTTATTTTCTCCAAAATTAATAATAAAATAATGTACAAAAGAAACAAAAATACTTTTTTAGATTTTTGGGCCCAACAAGAATTAATCCTCGCTCCTACATATCTCCATTCATGAAAACCAAGGATCACGTAGTTCTTAAAGAAAGACTTTTGAAAAACTATTTGAAAACGACTTGACACGATTGACATTACTCTTACTTATCTCCTTCATTCATAATAGAGAATCAAAGATCTCATAATTCTTATTGAACCTTTTAAAAAATTATTGATTTGATTTTTATTTTATAATTTAAAAAAATTATAATTTTTTTAGTATTTTTAATTATTTTAAAAAGAATATTATGCTATGCGAACGACCGAATAAGAACGGTAAACAAAGAAAACTATTTTTTATATTTTATTTTTTATATTTTTTATATTTTATGAAAAAAAAAATGAAAATTTAACCCAACCAAGTAAAAGAGCTCTATGAAGTTTTAGAAAAAGTTCTCATAAAAATATTGGAATGCTGAAATGAAGGCCATATATATATATCAATTAAGATAAAATTATAAAAGAAAATTTTATTTAATATTATATAATTAATATTTTTGCTAATAAGGTTTGGAAAATTTTTAAATATGTACTCTCTTTTGTTCTTTTGTTTTGATCTTATTATCTCCTAATTTTCAATTTCTTTTGTTCTTCCTTCATAACATTAATTACTGTATCTACTTCTTTTCTTAAATTTTCCTCAATTGATCTCAAAACATTTTTCTGAATAAAAATAATTCAGCTAAAGATTAAGTGAATGTTCACCATCGCCTAAATGATTTGAAACCTTCCGGTGCTTAGGTCTTCTTTGACGAAAAAAATGATATATATTGTAAACAATTTTAATTATTTTGACTTAAATATGTTGTAAAATTTAAAATATTTTGTTTAGATAAATCAATATATATATATATATATATTATACATATAATATAATTTTTATGAATTGTTCCATTATCGGCAACTTTAAATAAAAGTAAACTTTGTGATCTGATATTTAAATTATATAATCATAATAATAATAATAATAATAATAATAATAAATTATTAAAATTTTCATATTTAGTACTTTTAAGATATAAAATAATTTTATATTGATATTAAATTTTATGTGATTTATGTGAAAACAATTTCATTTAATAGTGAATTTATTTAAAGAGAATTAGTTTAATTGAAAATTAGTTTTTTTAAAAAAGATAAATTTGAGTCAACGATGCATTGACTGAATGGAATTATATATATTGATTCAAAAAGAATTTTGAAGAAAAATAAATATAAATATAAAAATGTGAAATAGAAAAAAAATTTTAAATTATGTTTTTTAGATAAAATTTGAAATTTCATAATTTGAATTTTCGAACTACTTTAATAAATTTTAAATCTTTTTAAAATTATAGTGGGTGTACATCCAACCGTCAAATAGAGACACAGAAGAGGAAGATGGTATGAGTTGTCGTTGGAATTAAAACATACTTTATGGTGATTCTTAACTCAAGGATTTAACTCTATGCATATCTTTTTCTAATCTTTATTTTCCAATATGATTCCGATTCCATTATTTTTTTATGTGTTATCAATCATTTAAGGAAAACAAAATGTTATACATACAGAAGTTTGTAAAATGGTTACTAAATATGAGAATGTTTGTATAAAAATAAATTTATAAAGATATATTAATTTCTTAAATATATTTTAGTATATAAAAATTAATTTTAATTATGTTCCGGTACACCCAATAAGTCTCACGTTGCTTAGGAGTTAAGGTCAAGCAAAATTTAAATACTCCTACCCCCTCCACCCTCCGAGGCGCCTTTTAAGGACAAAACCGTGACAGAGCTAAAATGCTCCAAAGCGGACAATACCTCGGGAACGTGGTGGTTCCTAACGATCTGCCGGACTAACTTGGGTTGGAATTGGAACATTGGACCCACCGTGGGGTCCGACAACTCTCCTTTAACTTCCCTTGCCCTCGAACGAACTGTCGGACGAACTTGGATCGGAATCAAAACAAATTATAAAAGCTAAATATCTGGATAATAAATCAGTTGATGGAGCATGAATTATGATGAGAAAAAGAAAAGAAAATAAATAGGTAAAGAATAGAAAATAAGAAGATATAAGTTGTTCAATTGGAAAAAAGAAAGTAAAGTTATCTTCTTTTTTTTGTCTACAGTAACTGGTTTAAAAAAATTAAATAATAAATGAGAAACATAATTGATTAAAAAAATAAACCAATCAAGAATAAAAGCATAATTTGTTACAGGAAAGGAATGCTACATGTGTATGAATGTTGTTTATGTTTATTTAATTTATTGTTTTAATGAAAAGGTACTTGTTATGATTTTTTTTTTTAATATGTCATAGTACACTCATTTAAAAAAAAATAGAAAGATAGTTTTTTTTTTCTTTTAGAAGCAAGTTTTGCAGTTGTTTTTCAAAAACAAATGCGATAAAAAAAATTAAAAAAGAATAAATAACTTTTTGTTTATATAAGAATGGCTTAAAAATAAACCTCCTCTTTGCAATAACTTTTTTAGCACAAGCAAATATAGAACAAATATTATATTAATAAATGAAACTTTTCACCAATAAATGATCATCAACATAATCTAAAATAACTCCTCTTTCTACTTCTACACCATAATATTGAGTAAAAATATGTTTCAAAGTATATCTCTCATCACTACAATAATTATGGAAAATAAATTGTAAATGAAATAGTTACGTAGAGTGCAGAATATCGAATTGACTAAAAATTGTGTGTTATTTTTTTATTGATAAATGAATTATATATATATATATATATATATATATATATATATATATATATATATATAT
>Ga0214543_1002854_pt1 | contig 34034 bp, 14 predicted proteins | sample CNSS2metaG_FD_160094 | JGI IMG/M metagenome (GOLD analysis project Ga0214543, IMG submission 160094) | Root nodule microbial communities from cowpea collected in UCLA plant growth center, Los Angeles, California, USA - CNSS2 | ecosystem: Host-associated > Plants > Roots > Nodule | place: USA... | reverse complement strand
GAGAGAAGCAAGATTGAAAGGTAAATGTTCCAAAATGCAACTAACTGTTTTAATTTTTCTTTCTGTGAGTTGTTTCACAAAATACATTTATACACCATATAGCATTTTTCGTATTAACAAAAGCATAAGATGATAAAATATCATGCCATACCAGCATAACACCAACTCCATCCGCTACTTTGCAACCAGACATCAAAAATGGTGATTTGTGATCTTTATGAACCTACACAACACTAATTTCATTAAAAGTCATAAGAATTAATAACCAAAAATCTGATTAATAAAAGTAAATAAAACATACGATCTTGCTTTCACCAGTCATACTGGATTCATCAATTGCAAGTGAATGGCCCGTGATTAGTACTCCATCAGCAGGAACCTGAGTATGGCATATAGTATAATCAGTGAACAAAGAAAACTGCTCAATTTCCAGAAAAAACTCAAAAGTACCAGACAAGCTCACCTGATCTCCTATTTTAAGGGGTACAACATCACCAACAACAATATCAAATATCGACATTTTAATTGTTCTCCCACCTCTAATAACCTGTAACAAGTTCAATACAATAAAATATAGTTGCCCAATGTTAATTTCTAATAATAGAATCTTACACATTAAGTTCAACTAATACAATGTTACACACCTCCAATTGTATGTTTTGTTTTTCTGAATTCAAATTCTGAAACTGCAGAGATTGCCTATAATCGCTGACAGCTGATAGACAAAAAGGAAAAGCAATAGCATAAATTCAGTCTTCGAAATGAATTGATACAGCTTGTAGTAGAGTGACTAATATTCCAGAAAGAGTATATAACTTTGGTCACGGGCCAAGTTTCGACATATCTCCCCTATAGACATGGATAGATATTTTGATGGAAGGAAATTTCATTGATTATTTATCTAAAAAATTTATATAATATATGCAATATGAAATACCTGTAACTACAATGACAAGCAAAACTGCAAAAGCAATGCTTCCCCCATCATACCATCCTTCAGCCAAACCCTATCAATTACAAATAAAGGGAAGGATAAACTTTCGAGAAAGATGACTTTGCCAATTCATAGAAAATACCCAACAAATATATTCAACTAACATGAATAATCACAAGGGTCAGTACCAAGCACCATGTATCAACAGGCATATAAATAGAACAGAGGGGTCCCAAAATAAAACGCAAAGGGTAAACTGTTAAAATTTAGTAATGTCAGAAAACACCATAAGACATCATGAAGTGAATATTGACTGTATGTAAATGGGACATGGTGATTTCATTTTATTTTATCCTGTATGATGTACTCAAGTATCAATAATATAAAATTAATGATGCAGGCCAGCAATAGCTCTGAAATATATATTTCCAGAAAAACCTAGTATTACACTTCTATTTTAATTTTTGATTAAAACATCACATTTATGTTGTTACTGAAGAAATAGTAGATTGTTAAGAAATAATTCCCACAAGTTATTTTCTTAGTATTATCGAATCTCAGTGTTCCTGATCCTGTGAAACAATTCCTCGTCTGAAAGAAATTATTCAAATCAAATTCAACCCCGTAGGTTTATCTTAGTATTTTTTGAAATATATCTTCTATAAAGAAAGGCAAAAGCCAGCGGTTCAGTAAAACATAAGTATGAAATATATTAGCAATTATGAGAGCTGATTGCACCTCTGTTTTTATTCCGAGTACCAATGACACCGCAGCAGCTATTATCAATATTATGAGAGTCAAATCTTGCCAAGCTTCCCATAAAAACCTCTGAAACAATCACAGAGAATTCATGCTAGTATAACAATTAACTCACCAATTATGATTTTAGAAAAATATGTGGAGTGATAAGGTCATCAAGAACATACCCAGAAACTTCTTCCCTTTTTCCGAGGATATGTATTAGTTCCAAACGCATTTTTCCTTTTTGACAGATCAGCGTCATCTCCACTAATACCTTTATCCGGATTAGATTTTATTAAATTTGATAAGCCTCTAATCTGGATAAGATATCACTAGATTGTGTTAGCAAAGCACATAACTTCAACATTTCTATAAGCAACCAAACAAAACGTTTTTTAGACTTGCCCCTCCATATTGCTGAAAAGCAGAAATATTCTGATCCTTAGACATTGAAACAAGTTGTTCGAGCCCGATATCATAATCACCCGCTGGAGTTGGGGGCGACACTGCTGAACTTATCACTGGATGATTCAAAATATATATTGAAAGACCATGATAAGTAACTAGAAATGAAGTTTGCAATTCGAAATGTAATAATCTTTGAGCACGTGAAGTTTGCGCATTTGTTATTATAGTTCACAAAAAACAAAGGTTGTACATTCCAAAAGCCGATTATTAATTGAAGGCTTCAACCAGGATTCACGCTACAAAATACATATTGATTTATAAATAATGAATTAAGAAATCCAAGTTGGACTAGATATTGAAAGGCAATTTAGATTGGAACAGTTCTAGCCGAAAGTATTACTTTCCCCGGTTAAATTTTCTGTCTAAGTTTAGCAGATACACCAGAAAATTTAAATGATGGTACACAAAAACAAATATTTTAATGATTTTCCTAACCATTATCAATAATCTGCCACTAGCTCCGTGTGTAGTACTGTAACATCAATGCCAAACTGTTTCTCGTTTTCAGATTTTGTGCCAATAGTTTACCACTCTGATTACTTTCTATTGATATCTACATTTACATTATAAACTTACCATTGCCACAAATATGTGATATGTTGTTAATTATGTGTTAGTGGTGGTAGGATAATGACAAATCAAAAACTTTATTTCCTAAAGTTTATGTAAAGCAAAGATGACATTCATCAGAATCATTATAAGATGAAGAGGAAAAACTTAGTAAGTTTACCTAGTTCACGTTCACCGGCCAATCTGAAAAGCAGAGCTGCCTAATAAAACAATAACTCAGATTAGGAAAGTCAAAGATACATAGAAATAATGAACTAGTTCACGTTTGTCGTCTCGAATATTACTCTTATGACTTGTGCATGGGCTCTAATCAAGTGTTTCTTTTGCTCTTTCTCTTCTTCCTTTTTCAAGTCCAAAGTATATCTAAAACGCCTGGACGCATTGAGCACGAGCGCTGCTTGCTGTAAACGGATGACACTTCAGTTAGATGCCTGGCAAAAGCAGATACAATGCCACACTAATCCTCCTCGTCAAAATTAGACTAGCTTAAACCACAATCCAGATTTTAAAATAATTACATAAATGGCACCAATTGGTAAATTCTCCACAAATACGATTCAGAAACAAAAACTGCAATTTCTATGTTCATTTAAATATGACAAGAGAATAGCTTGATGCTGTCCACTATTGCTTAAAGAATACCTCAATTAGCCGTTCTGAATATGATCAATTAAATCTGAAAGCTAACCCTCCAGCATGCACCGAAGAAGAATCCTAGAGTTTTCATTCTTTCAATTTTTAATAATAATAATTAGTACACATTTTGTTTGGGTTTTCTTTTTCCATATTTTAAATTTTGGACAAAACATACATTACAATATTGAGTTTGATTTGAGAAGAGTGCCGACGAGTCTTGTTTAGATTGCAGTTAAAAGACTTTGAAAGTACTTTTATTCTAAAAAGAAACATTCCCCTCCTTCTTCTCTGAATTCAAAATTGATAAAAGTGTTTTTTCTAACTTCCAGTCAAACATAACATCAATCTCCTTCTGTATCCCCGTTAAAAACCACATTCCACACCAATCCACAAATTCCCTTCAGTCACATTGAGATGCATCGAACGCCGTGCATCCTGCTATTCAAACACTTCAACTACGCCAATGATACAAATTTCTCATTCTCGACTTGACGTGTATCTATACATACATTTACACATACTACTATATTAACTTAAATAAACATAAATGTACGTTGATTTATGCCGTGAATAAACGCGCACTATTGAATTGATTGATGATGCATGAGAAAACAGAGGCAAAAATGCAGAGCAGAATAACAGAGATTATGAAATAGAAAGAGAATGATTACTCTCCAACGGCGAAGCGTGTCGTGCGAGGCGTTCTTCGTTTGAGTAATGTCGAAAGGATCGTCGGGATCCACGAGTTCTTCGTCGTCATCTTCACGGTGGTTGTTGTTGTCGTCGCCGTCGGCGGAGGAGGAGGGAGGATGGAAGGCGTTGCTGTCGTCGCCGTCGTCGTTAGGGTTGTTGTTGCTGTTACCGATGTTTACGGTATGGTGGCCGTGGCCATTCATGGTGATGGTTGCTGCCTTTGCGTCCTCCAAACCACAACAGCGATTTCAAATGCTCACTGCGTGGGAAATGCAAAGGGCTGGGCCACAGACACGCATCAATTCCAACCAAAACGTCAACAAAAGGAAAAGGAAAATAATAATCCGTAATAATAATAAAATAATTCAAAACAAAATATATTATTCGTCAAAATAACAAAATTATGAGGGCATTCTGCGTCCAGTGTTATTGTGTGGCCATGCTACAGTGTCGCTACGGTTCGTTATCTTTTTGTGGACAATAATAATATCCTTCCTTGCTCTTCTCATTTTTTCTAAAAATAACAGAATTTCTAACCAGCTTCACCGGCACATGCATGTGTTCACTCTGTAACTGAGGTGTCATGTGGCAGGGTGCAAAATACAGAACAAATGAGTGAGAAAATTACAAGCGTCATACTTACGGTTAAGGTTTATTCAGTCGGATATTACTTGTTTTTGTTTAGATATGCTAGTTTGGTATCCGTTTTTAAAAATTTTAAAAATATGTCAATCTAATCTTAATTTTTGACAAAAATTACTAAAGTTATTAACTTAATTCATCACTTTTACTACTAAATTTTAATATAAATATCAATACTTAATTTTATAAATCATTTTAAATATGTGTTAATAATTTTGTTAAAAATGACCTAATTAAGACATCTTTTCAGAAGTTGAGACTCAATTAACACTTCTTTAAAAGCGAATACCAAACTAACACATCTAAATAAAAGTGGATATAATTCGACTAATTAAACCAGAATTAACCATTAAAGATATGTTTAGGTAAAGTTAGCGTGTTGATCATAAATTTGGAATAATATAACTTCATAAATTAGTTAATAAACTAATTAATAAATATGAAAGGACTTACAAGATATAACTATATAAGTTTCTTTACATAAATAAAATTTATATTTATATTTATATTTACAAACAAAAGTATATTATTATGTAATTGTAGTTTTATATTTTTTTTCAACAGTTAATTTTTTATTAAACTTTTTAATATTTTTAGTTATGTTTTATAATTATTTTATTTAGACAAATAAGTTTATTTAAATAAATTGATGTAAAAAATATTAACCAAAATAAACTTTTATTTTGTGTTTGAAGAATTTTTTTTTGTTCTCAAACCAAATTAAAGTTTTTTATAATGATTTTCATTATGAGTAATCAATAAAACGCCATTTACTTTAATTTGTAATGATAACTTTTTTAATTTAATTGCATAAAAAATTAAAAATTAATCTTATAAATATTTTAAAAAATTATTAAAATATAAGAGATATAAATAATAAATTTCATCTCAAATTTAAGAGACACAAAAATTTTCTATTTTGGAAAAAAAATGGACGAAATTGAATTAAAAACACATATATAGGAGGATAATGATATTTTAACCCACTTCTTTTGACCTATTTTTAACTCACTACTTTAATCACCTTTCAATTATCTATTTTGATTTTTTTTTTAGTGTTGTAATGTGATAATCTATTGAAATGAAATGAAAACATTAAAATAAAATGACACTCATTGGTGACGTTGACATCTAACACCACCTTGTCACATTACAATGACAATGTCGTGTGTCGCACTAAGGACTTGACACATGACAATATTTTTTACAAAAAATTAAAAAAAATGAAAAAAAATCACATATTGACACATGGTATGCCATTAACATTGTTAACAAAAAATTGAAAATAACCTAATTGAAATATTTTTTAAAATCCCGATACGTAATTAATACATTTTTTAACAGTAGAGACCAAACTGACACATCAAACAAAAGTAGATATCAATAAACTCATTAAACCTTTCATTTATTTTACGATAATTGTAACCCTCCTCCCACTCACGTAATTTTCCCATAATTAATTTTTTATCTCTCTCTGCCAAGTTACAAAAAAAGCATTGATGAAGGGAAATAATAGTATTAAATAGGTTAAATGATCTCATCCGTTTCCATTTTGTAGGAAAATCTCACATCGGTATCTTTTTCTATGAAAGTCCAAATTCAGTTCTTAAGAAATTGAATATAATAAAATCATTTGAATTAATAACGTTAGAGAGGTATCATATATCACTTCATGATTTTATTTTTATTTAAAAAAAAGTTGACACGAGTCAAGCTGACAATATGATAGTGACAATATAACATGACACTGACATGTGTGAGTGTCATATAAGTGTCATGTGTGAGTGTCATATCAAGTGTCATATCAAATATCATTGTCTTAGTTTAGTTCTTGTATTTTTATTTTGTCTCAATTGAATACCAATTTATTTTAAATTTAAGCTATTTCATTACTTTCCAAATTAAAAACAAGTGTAATTTTTTTATAATTTTTATACAAATATTTTTATTAAATATTTTTAACAAAATTAAATTTATTTATATTTTATATTGAACTTTATTCAAAAATATTTTTTATTTTAAAATTTATTTGTTTTAAATTGTTATAAAATTATTTAAAATAATTTTCAAATTTTTATATTTTAATTTGTAAAAGTTTTATCTTTAAATCAACTCAACCGTTTCTATATAAATTATTAAGTTTTACGTATTTGAAAATATACAATTATTTAAAAGAATTAAAAATTTTGATAAATTTATTCTATTTTATGAAATGCAATGGATATAAAAAAGTTTATCATATTTTTGTTAGTTCAAATTAATTTTGAATTTTTTTCTATTGACATTAATTTTTATTAATAATTTTAATAAAATTTATTGTAAAATATAAATTTAATCATGTTGAAAGTATTTAACAAAATATCAATTTAAAAAATTGTATGACATTTTAGAAAAAATAAATTTGATTTCAATTTCAAGAGGGACAAAATTGTTTAATTATAAAAATATTGCGACTGGTTCGAGACAAAATAAAAAACACAAAAACCAACTTGAGACTGAGGTAATGACACTTGACGTACTATCACATCACATTGTCATTGTCATGTGGCACATTAGTTTGACACGTGATAATTTTTAATTAATAAAAAATTTTAAAACAAAATGTGAACTAACATGTGACACTCATTTAATGTTGTTAGTGCAGTACTCACATAAACGACTTGATTGCAACAAATTTTTCAAAATAGAAAACAAATTGAGATGCATAAAAAAGGGATTGATTTGAAATTTTCCTACAAAAATAGGGACAAATTACATGATTTAACTTGTTAAGTTCAAAAGGAGACTAGGTGAGAGAGAAGGAAGAAAGAAACTTACGTCTCAGCATACGTTCTTTTTCTCAGTTTTAATTTTTTCTAGCCAAACCTTATCTTCCTTTCACTTTCAATTATCTTCCTAATCCACATCTATTCTAAATTATGATCGTACCATTTGAAATTGGGAAGTTAAGGACTATTTTAGATCGATTGGATTTCAAAATAGAGTAAGTTTAATTTCTATCATTTTTTCTTCAATCATTCTGGTTTTCGTCTTACATGTGGCTTTTTTTTCGTTGCATGTGGCTATTTTCTGTTGCGTGTGGATTTCCTACACTCCAAACAAAGTTTTATCTATTAGTGATCACAAAGTCATGCTTACATCGTTGATTGGCTTTTCTTTATGTAGATAGGGTTATTTTATGCTATGAAGCTATGTAGGAAAAACATAACATTAAGGGTCTAGCTTAAGATAATGGAAGCTAGAAGTAGAGTTGTCAAAACGGATAACCTCGCCCACCACGGGTTGGCCACTTAATGAGTCAATCCAACTCGGCTTACTTATTAGTGAGCCAAAAAATTTTGAACCCGACCCAACTTACCACGGGTTTGTAGGTGAAACGGGTTGACTCACTAGCTCACTTAATTAAAAAAAATACATTTTTTCTTCAGTCTGAAAAATACTAAATTATAATTATGATTAAAATCTAAATAAACTTCAATAAAATTCAAATACAATTCAAAAGGATGTTAAAGTTCAAATACAAACTAAAATCATAAAAATACAAATTACCAATGTGTTAGCTAAAAAAAGCAACCTAACCTGGCTCAAATGCAGAGTCCAACATAATAAAAAAGACTTGTGTGACCCTTTACTTGTGAATTGGTGAGTCAACTCGACTCACCACGAGTTTAACCCAAGCGAGTCGGGTTCTAAGTGAATCGGTTCAAGAATTAATTGTGTAATTTTATGAATCTTTTTGTGTCAAGATATCTTTATATTAAGATACTCCAAAGGTTCTGTTTAAAAAATATGGTTTGGGTTATAAACTTATGTTTTAGTATAAAAAGAATGGGAGCAATTAGACAAATCAATGGGAGTGTCTTGATGTACAAAAATCATCCCTTCTGATCCCCACCAAACCAATCTTATTTCTCCATATGAGGGATCGAACCCACGATTTCCCCCCTCTTCCCTTCTTTCTAACCATTAGTCTGCCTTATCACTCCAAATGTATTAAGACTATATTGACTCTACTAAGTGTTAAACTCATATAGAGAAAAATACTTAAAGTAAGAATTAAGAGGTCATCGCATGTGAAGTCATCTTCATGATTGAACTTACATACGGATGATTTACCCTCTTAGGCTATTTTGACTGAGGTATGACCATGGGATGCCAAAGAAAATCATGAAAATGGAATATGAGTATAACATTTGTATAGTCCTAAAGTTTAATTAATATATTAAGTCTCTGTAAGTTAGAATGTCTTTGAAAGGTTGAATATATGTGATGTGAAACAATGATATAGTCAAAAGAGGGGCGCAAATAGTAAAATATACTTATGTTAGATTCTTAATATTGCATTGAGTTGCTCTTTTAATTATTTTAGTATTTTCCTTTTTTTCATGTAAATTATTGAAGAATATTGCAATGCATGGAGCATATTTATGTAAATTTTCCGGTTAATCCAAATTATGTGATGCTTTAATTAGTAGAAAATATTTACCGATAGAGATGTTACAAATATAGACAAAAATTAAAAATGTTATTAAAGTTTATACTGAAATTATAAAATATTTTGTAATAATACTTACTATAAAACATTTTTTTAGTAATTTTTATAGTTAAAAATATATAACAAAAATATTTGTATCCTTTCATCAAAATAAAAAGTGTAAATATAATAATTCAATATTCATTATTAATTATTTTAGATGTTATGAATTAATTAATAAAGTAACTACTTTCGATATATTTGCACATTATTTCTTTATAAAAAAACATAGTAAATTTTTTCCTAAACTAAAGTTACCCATTGGACAAATTAAAAACGAGAATTTTGAAAAATACAATAGTACATATTTACAAATTATTTTAATTGTCTGTTTGGATAATTTTTTCCATAAAGCTCACTTTCTGTTTTTAAGTTTTGGGTCCAACTTGGTAAAAGGCCTTAAGTCAGCTCATTTGTTTCCACTTTATGACACCCCTTTCATCTTTCCCATTTAGCACTTTATTATTTTTTCATGCATCCAACTTTGTTCCAACTCTTTCCTCTCCTTTGAAGCAAAAAGTTAAGCTAGGGCACTGCAAAACTTCCCTCCGAGCTTACTGAACGTTCCTCCTCCATGTTCATTTTCCATGTAAGTTGAACAAAACCTTCGTTCCTTCTTATGTTTTGTTTCTGTTTCTAAGCTCTAGTTTCACGTGATCATTGTCAATGTCTCATTTTTTTTCATTCCCTTATGTTTTGTTTCTAGCTCCTTAAGTTGTTTCAGGGGCTTTTTCATATTTTGGGATTCATTTGATCTCAAATTTGTAAAAAAGGGTCCGTTGAATATTTTTTTGCAAAATAGGGTTAAGTCGTCAGAGTGGAGAAAGACATTACACATGAAGTCGTCCTCCACCCTGCCGGTTTGTTTTTTTTTAAAGAAAATAAAATAAGTGAAGTCGAACTATGAAAGGTCGGTTTCTATTCACATTAAAGTGAAGTCGTCATCGTACATAACGACTTCACTTTTCATGTTTTTTTTATTAAGTTTGTTTTTAACGTTAAAGTTTTATATTTTTTTATAACATTGTGGTTTTATGTTTTCTCTCTATGATGGAGTGTACTCACGGGAATGGTTTACAAAAATATCCAACCATAATGGCCTGGAAATTCATGAATGAAATTAAATTCATTTAGGAAACACAGTTCAGGTTTAGGGGCTTTATATATATATATATATAAATTGTATTTAATTAAAAAAAATAAAAAGTGAAGTCGTCATGTACGAAGACGACTTTACTTTTTTACGTGAATAGAAACTGGTCATTCATAATACGACTTCACTTTTTAAAAATAAAAAAAGGAAACCAATAGGGTGGAGGACGACTTCACCTGTTGACGACTTAACCCTATTTTGCAAAAAAATATTCAACGGACCCTTTTTACAAATTTGAGAACAAATGAACCCCAAAATACAAAAAATCATGTTTCAGGTTTAGGTGCTTTCCCACTAGGGCCTTTATCCTCCTTAAGTTTAGCTCCACTCAGGTAAGGGAAGCTAGTGTATTTCACATTTTTGAAGTATCTTATATGTTTTTGGGGTGTGAATCATGTTTATGATATTTGCTTGTTGTTCTGGTTGCCTGGAAATGTTTGAAATGTTGTTTGGTTTTGAATATCTTATGTTGCATACAAAAGCAGGGGGAGGAACCTGTTGTTTTCGCCTAAGCCAGTAACCCACGCCTAGGCGAGAATAACATAAACTCACTCAGGTTTCTACTTGAGTTGTCACTCGGGCGACGAGCTCCAGTTTTGAGCGAGAGTAATCTCGCTCAGGCAAGGAGGTCTCGCTTAAGCGAGAACTCGCCGTAGGAACCTTGCAGTACTCACTATTCGAGCTCTCACCCAAGCAAGAATGCCTAACTTAGGAGAGAACACTTTGTCGCCTAAGCGAGGGTTTTTAGCTTGAGCGAGACTGGTGCAAGGATGCATTTCCTAAATTGATTTTTGTTGTTATATGTTGTTTTGCTTTTTGAAATGTATTACGTATAGTGTCGTGCCTGTGTATGAGATATTTTGAACTAAAATTGTTGTGCTTAGTATGAAGTGAATCATGAATGGGTTGGTTGATTATGTATTGGCATGAGATTATGATGTTTTGAGATAACATGTGGATTTGGTGTGAGAAATATGGATATGGAATGAGTTAGACGTAATTTCATGAGACTCTTGGTGATATTTCATGGTGGTGTTGTAGTGTATATAATCATATAAGGATTCAAGCAAGGTTGCATCATGAAACTTTAAAAAATAAGTCAGACTCACATAGAGTATACTAGTTAAAGTGGTGAGAGTACAAAGAGATCCTAGTCTTTGGTAGGATAATGGCTCTAGATGATAATGTACTAACATTGTGTGTGATAGGGTGAAACCCATTGGCAATAGCTTTACAGAGCAGTAGAGACCACCACAAGTGTAAACATCTAGTGAATCCGATATCATTATATGTATCCAAATAATTGAGTCAGATGGCTTGCTCAATTATATGTTAAAAAATATTTTATTTCCTTTAGCTTACTCTTTCTCTTTGCCTTGTGTTCTGTTTGATTTTCCTTTTTGCGATGATCACCAATATTTGGTGTGAATAGATGTGGAAGTTCCTGGTGATTGTGCAGATAGTGGAGATGCAGTTGTTTAGTTTGGTTGTTGTAGCTCTTCGAGCACCTTTTAAGAACTGCTTTATTTTATTTTTCCTACTATGTGAGCATATCTTTTGAACAACTGTTCTAGTGTTTAAATTTTGTTCATGGCGTTGTTCTGTGCCATTGATTTTCCTTTCCAGTATAAGTTGGAATCCTTTATACTTTATGTCTTGTGTTCTAATTATTTATAATTATGTGATGTTTTGTTTATTAGAATTATTCTATTAAATTGAAATATCACAAATAACATATGTTACAATTCAATATTCTCTCTTTTCTCTTCTTCCCATTGATACATATTTATATAACTTATGTTAAAAAGAAATATGGAAAGCAACAAAATATTGAAAATATACAATTATGTAAGAAATACACTAAAAATTTTAGGCTCAATGAAGTTTAAGTTTATAATAAATATGAATACTTTCAATTGAACTCTATAAGTTTTGGTAGTTTATTGATAACTTAACAAAATTTATAAATTTATATTTTTCTACGATTACTACAATTCCTCCTTTTCTTTACAACCCAACGTCAATAATCCTCAATCTCACCTATAATTTTTTACCACAAATGTTCTAGATCACCTCTCATTAGACTGAGAATTGATAAAGAAATTTCTAGAAAGGTTAAGAGAATTTTCAACGAAATCGTCGCACATGTCAACCATGAGGAAAGCGTGAACAATGTGATTACTTTTAACATTCAAAGTCTTCAAAACATTCTCGCATTTCCTACTTCGAAGGATTAAATCTGAGCTTCATGATTCACATGTGTTGCATAACATGGATGTGGAGACAAAACTAGAAAGTTGGTTTCACAAAAGCACATGAAGTTTCAACATAGTTCTTATCTTATCGTGAAAAGAAGAACTTCAGTGATACTGGTATCCTCCACAATGAGGTATACCAGATAAGAACAATTTACAATAGCTTAAGGTAGGGTTACGTGAATGCACATGAAGTCTAACTAGAGAGATGCATATTTTGAAGTGTTTTCTACTAAAGTTGTTGTAAGATAGGTTGATGAGTTGAAACATGAGTTTTGGATTAAAAGTTTGGTTGAAATTCACCTTAAAAGGCGTTGTCAAAGATGTCTACAAAATGTAGAGAGGCAAAAAGGTGGTTGAAGATTTTTTTTTAAAAGATCGAGGATTTATTGACGATGGGTTAAAAAAAGAAAAGAAAGTCTGTAGGTGTTGAAATTGACCATCAAAATTGTAATATAACTCACAGTTATAATTTTATAAATTTATAAAATTATAACATTATAAAACTATAATATAAATTTTTAAATTAAACAAATTATAGAATAACATATGACGACAATTAAGTGACAAGGCTAGATAACACTACTCATGTCATGAGTTAACAGAAAAATTAAATGACAAGAATTCAATTTTTTGTATAAACATTCAATAAATTAAGAATTTAAGAGAACTTAAGTGAGCATACACAAAAATTATCAAGAATTTATAATTAATTAAGTCAATATTATATTACATAGAAAAATAAAAGGTTCAAGGAAGAAACATGTTAAATAATCTTCCTTTTCTTTACTTAGTAATTTTTTTTATATAATTTTTTTCATTCACATCTCACAAATTTTTCTGATATTTTTTGTTATCATTCTTTAATGAATAATTTACTTCACTCTTCTACTACTGAGTAATAACTCAAACAATACATGTAAACCTACCAAATTTCAATAATTAAGGAAAATATATATATATATATATATATATATATATATATATATATATATATATATTCTGTTTATATAACATACATAAACCATATTTTGTTATCCATAATTTTTTTTGAAGTTCTATTATTTTGACCATATTTTTCACATTTGTGACATATTTTTCATATTTTTTTACTGATAACTTATCGAGTGATATTTCAAAAATACTTTTAAATTTACCATTTTGAGTCACTTTTTCTTCATTGTATATTCTTCTCCTTCCCTTTATTTGTGATATACGTGGATCTTCAACACTTCAATGCGACTCTTCACCTACTTCTTTCAATGTGAATTTAGATACTCAACGTTTAGAGTCAAACTCTATTCCAACACATATTCAATGTTAAACAGGTTGCTCTATTAGTGGATATAACCTCTTAAAAGAAAATTTTTATTTTCTTACGTCTTCTAAAGTCTATTGGTATAAAATCAGAAAAAACTTCTAAACTTGTAACGGAAGTAAAAAATCTGCATATGTGACATAAAATTATAATATATGTTTATTCATAATTTTTTTTTTTAATTGAGGTGATATTTTTTAGATACTTTTTCATTTTTTTTTGTATATTTTAAAACTAATTAGATATTGTCAAAATTTAGTTTTCTAAAATAATATTATCCAAAATTACCGTATGTGTTTTCATACCTATTCTTTTTGGGTACATATTATATAATATAATATAATATAATATGTTATTTCTTTCGTTAAATAAAAATCCAATACACTAATTAATGTTAAGCAATCTAAACTATTAATTTAAAATTAAACTAAAAACTTAGACTAAGAGTAAGTCATTCTATTTACTTTATAACCACTTTTTCTCTATATATATAATTGAGTATGGTGTATTCCTATTCCTATGAGGCCCAAACATTGCTTACAATATAGAATCTACAAAGGGAGAAATAAATCACCATCAACAAGAAAAAACTCTTGAAATTTTATAACAGTTATAATTACCTGTGGGGTGAGAACGATGATGAATCTGGATAAGAGAAGGAGTTCATATATATTATCACTGCCAAAACCAGAAATAAACTTGTCTTGGCGTGGAAAACTGATGATTCTGCTGTAAAGGAAAATGCGTAGAAGAGCATCATAAACGATAACAGCAAAAGTCGAAAACAAAATCTTGAAAAGAAGAGTATAAGAAAGAAGATGATGTACTATTGTGCATGAAGGCAGATTCAGCAATGGATGTGGAATCTGCAGAGGAGATTTAGATCCCATTGAATGAGTTTGTGAAGTGTGAAGAAGGTGACAAGATGCAGTAGTTGTGTTTTGTTTGGTTTCATTAGAGATGAAAAAAAGGATGAGAAGATTGACCTGATAGAAAGAAGAAGACTTGTGAGGTTTGGAAAGAAGGTATACACGAAATTTCGTGGAAACTTCCTAAGGCATCATGGTGGGGGTACACTAATGCACCAACCAAACATGTTATTGTTATGTTCTCTATTATATAAAATTGACATGGATGCAAGTACAATTCTGCTGCAATAATTTTTTTTTTTTATTTTGTAAAAAGAGAATTATTAATTTTTTTAAAGTTGTATTGATTTTGATTATACATATATATATATATATATATTTATGTATATTATCATGTATTGATTTAATGTAAAGTTTAGAATTCCACATAGAGGGATAGATGAATTGCAGTGGGATGGTTTATGATTTTATTGAATAAAAAAAATATAATTACTCATTTGATACTCTGATTTTCTGATTTAATTTAATTTAATTCTTTTATTATTGGTTGATTTAATTTAGTACTTTAATTATTTAAAAAAGTTCAATTTGATATTTTTTGTTAAGTTAGAATTAACTCTAGATAGGACACAAATCAAGTTGTAGAATTTTTTTTATTTTTTATTTTTTATTTTTTTAAATTATAATCTGTCACATGTTAGGTTATTTTTATATCACGTGGCAGTTTACCGTCATGACACGTGAGAGTGGTAATAGTTGTTTTCAATTTAGTCATTTTAAATTTTTTAACAATTCTGCTACAATAATTTTATTTTTATTTTATAAAAGGAGAATTATTAATTGTTTATTAAATTGTATTGATTTTGATTGTATATATTTATGTATATTAGCATGTATTGATTTGATTTAATGTAAAGTTTAGAATTCCAGAGGGATAGATGAATTGCACCGGGAATGGTTTATGATTTTATTTTATTTAATAAAAAAAAATATAATTCCTGATTTGGTATCCTAATCTTTTGGTTTAGTTTAATTTAGTTTTCTTATTATTGATTGATTCAGTTTAGTAACTCAATTATTTAAAAGGGTTCAATTTGGTACTTTCCGTTAAGTTGGAGTTAATCTCGTGTCCGGATAGAATACATGTTAAGTCATGAAATTTTTTAATTTTTTAATTTTAAAAAAATTATAATCAACCAGATGTCAATTTACTGTCATGTTACATGACAATTCACCGTCACGTGAGAGTAATAATAGTTGTTTTCAATTTAGTCCTCTATTTAAATTTTTGGTTCAATTTAGTGTCCCTATTTTTTAAAATGATCAAATTTTGTTCTCTCCAATTTAAGACCAAATTAGTAAATTAACTTAATTACAACTTATATCTACATGATACAATAATTTTTTTTTAATATATACATCAAATCATTTCACCTAAATACTCAAATAATTTAATTTTTTTATATTTTTACCTTTGTAACTTTTTACACTTGAAATTTTTTATAGTTATAAAAAATAAAATAATTTGAATATTTATGTGTAGTGATTAGATGTATAAATTCAAAACAATTATTTTCACATGTATATATAAGTTAAAATTAAACTTATATACTAATTTGGTCTCAAATTGTAAAGGAGGAGATTGGATCATTTTAAAGAATTGAGGTACTGAATTAAATAAAAAATTAAAATAGATGACTAAATTGAAAACAATTATTACCAGTGCCATGTGGCATAACGATAACTTAACACATGATAATTTATAATTAAAAAAACATTAAAAATTATATGATTTGACACGTGTCTTATACGGATACGATATTATCTCCAACTTAATATAGAATACCAAATTGAATCATTTTTAAAATTGAGATACTAAATTGAACCAACCAATAATATGAGATACTAAATTGAACCAACCAATAATAAGAGGATCAAATTGAACAAAACCAAAAAATTAGGTGACCAAATAATTATTTATACAAAAAAAATTATAATCATGAAACCTCTTTCGCAAGTTGGTTTTTTATGTTGGGTTTGTCCATCAATTTACTATTTAAGATAATACTTTCAGTGAGGATTTTTAAGTCTATCATCAGTCGATATCTTGTGTGTATGGATAAATTTTTATTTTTATTATATTATTTTATATGAAAATTATAAAAGAAATTCTTTCAGGTTTAAAACATAGAAATGTAATTATGTTTTTCCGATTATAACTTTTTTACTAATTTTTTGATTGCAATATTTTATTTTGTTTTGGATTCAATATTCACTTCATAAATTGTAAATGAATAGATAAAAAAAACTAACATATAAAAATACAATGTGTTTATATATAGATATGATTAAATATTTTTTTTCTAGAAAAAAAATTGTTGTTAAAAAGGAAATGAAATTATTATAATCAGATGATGGTCTATTAATAAAATTTAACTTAGTATACAAATAGGAAAGATTCGATTAAATAGAAAATTTTGTAGATAGCTATAAATAAAAATAAAAATAAAAATTAAGTCTACAAACATAATTTTTTCGACGTCCGCAGTTTACCAATTTATATTTTCATCAAATAACAAAAATATTTTTATTTACTAAATGTCATATTATTTGGTTAAAAATATATAAAAAAATAGTCTACAAAAAAGTAAACATTTTTCTGTATAATAAGGATGTTGATAAAAAAAAAGTAGGTAAATTGAGTATTTTTAAAGAAGGAAAATACAAATTTTAAAATAAATAACGGAATCGAAAAGTAAGAAAACTTGCTATTTGTAACATGTATCACAAAAGTAATAAAAAAATTGTCTCAAAGACAAAAACCGGCACATATTTGGGCCTATTGGGGTGTCTAAAGGATTTCGGGCCTGATCCAACAGTGGGCTCATTTTCATGTGAGAAGCCCAGGACTGAACTACTACAAAACCCTACTTCTTCTCATTTTACATAGTTGTCAGCCTCTCGGAGAAAACCCTAATTCGCAGTCGCAGAGCCAAATCTGAGGTTTGTTGTCTCATTCCATTTTCATTCTTCGTTCTTCCATTGTTGATTCTTCCATAAACGTGACTTTGTTTTTCAACTTTTAGTCTCATGTGTGATTTTGCTTTGAAAAGGACAGAGATGGGTGAAGAAGCGAAGACAATTGTTCCAGAGTCCGTTCTGAAGAAGCGTAAGAGAGAAGAGGAGTGGGCTTTGGCAAAGAAACAGGCGCTCGAAGCTGCGAAGAAAAAGAGAGCCGAGAGCCGCAAACTCATCTACAACAGAGCCAAACAGTATGCGAAGGAGTACGATCAGCAGGTACACTCAGCTAATCTTCTCTTGACTTTGATGCACTAATTTTGTCTGGATTATTGCGTTTTGGTTTTCGTTCTATCTTGGTTTTGAACATTTTGTGTCTTGCGGTCCTTTTTAACAGGAGAAGGATTTGATTCGGTTGAAGCGTGAGGCAAAACTCAAAGGTGGATTTTATGTGGATCCAGAGGCTAAGCTCTTGTTTATCATTCGCATTCGTGGGTGTGTATTTGTTTTTTGTTTATTTTATCTAGTATTTTAGAATGTTCATGTTGGTCTAATGTATGCAATTGCATTTTTTAAGTATCAATGCGATGGACCCCAAGTCAAGGAAGATTCTGCAGCTGTTGCGATTGAGACAGGTATTATTTGTGTATATGTAGTTACATAATGAATCTATATGTGTATGATGCTTTGTTGTTTTCCATGCCTTGCTGTGTTTCTAAAGTGAACTTAATACTAGTAGTAGGATATTTTAGCCCAGAGGTTTTGAGTATGTTTTCTTGGAGAAGTAAGTGATCGAGAGCAATTTCAAATTAGTAGTAGTTATGGAAATCCTGTAGTTTGTGAGATTTCTTGTGTTCCAATGGTTTTATGTTTTATCATTGGACTTTGGTAGTTCTATGATATTTTGCTTATTATTTAATATTGGATTATCATAAAATAACTTTCTTTTGAGGGCAAGAAGTTGTAAAGCTTTAGATCCTCGAGTGCCTTTTATGATTGTTTTTTGTGTTGGTGCAAATTTGTTGCTACATGAGTTATATGTATTATATGACATACATTAGTGCGTTCTCAATTAGTTATACCTCATATCTTTATTCTCAATATTATGTATGAAATTCTGTGATACTTATATTTAGCTTATTGTGGAACAGATATTCAATGGTGTATTTCTCAAGGTTAACAAAGCCACCGTGAACATGCTGCACAGAGTTGAACCTTATGTTACTTATGGGTATGCGGGTTACCTTTTTATACTTTGAATATTAAGATTGGTTTTGTCTACCAACTAAATAGACTTTTGCTCTTGTTGTAGATACCCAAATCTTAAGAGTGTGAAAGAACTTATTTACAAGAGAGGGTATGGAAAACTCAACAAGCAGAGGACTGCTCTAACTGACAACGCCATCATTGAGCAGGTGTGTTGGTGTTAATTTACAATTTCGTCATTACTAATTTGTTTTAATCAATTAATTTCTGCTGACTTGTTTTGTTGACAGGCACTGGGCAAATACGGAATCATCTCAACTGAGGATCTTATCCACGAGATCATAACTGTTGGACCTCACTTTAAGGAGGCTAACAACTTCCTGTGGCCATTTAAGCTGAAGGCTCCTTTGGGTGGTTTGAAAAAGAAGAGAAACCACTATGTTGAAGGAGGTGATGCTGGAAACCGGGAGAATTACATCAATGAGCTAATCAGGAGAATGAATTGAGCTGTGGCACTGTTCAATCTTCACTAGTTGAATCATTGTTTTCTTGTTGGCTTAGATCAAGACAATTTTCGTATCTGAAATTTTGAGAATAGCACATTTTATGACTTTGGAAAATCTTTTTATAAGTTTGAATGTTTTTCGTTTTAAGTATGCTTGGTATTTTTAATTCTAAATATTCCTATTCATATGCACATGCGTACTTGAGATTTCTGTTCTGCTCTATCTATGATAGGCCGTGTTTGAATTTGAGATAGTAAGTTGAGCTCCTCATTCTTAGTTTTCTTAGTAGGTCTATTCACGTAACTCGATTAAACCGTGTTTGAATTTGAGATAGTAAGTTGAGTTCCTCATTCTTAGTTTTCTTAGTAGGTCTATTCACGTAACTCGACGTTAATTTGGATTTAACGTAACAAAACTATATTTAGTATTTTAACAGTTTTTTTTACTTGATTTTTTAGTTTTTATGTACTCTAAATATTCCGGTGTTTTGCGTTATATATTGTATTTTATATAAAATTATTTTTCATAGGACTTTATTTAATGTGTGAAGTTTTGAATGACAACTCCTTAGTATTTTTTTTCTTATTTTATTTACAGCGGATTAGAAATTTAATTAAAATATACTAACGCTTATTATAGCCTGGTGTTTGGGTGAAATAAGAGCTAATTATCCTTACATTTTCCCCATGATGTTGTAGCTAGTGTCAAAGGGGTGAAATCTAGCTACATGTCGAAATTGCAGCGACGAATGTATTATTATTTTATCTAAAATCTCTTGTCACTAAGACAAGATATGTGAAATGTCTAATTTTAAGGCAAAGATCAAGAAACGTGAAATGTCTAATTTTAAGGCAAAAATCAAGAAACTCTCACTATTTTTAAACAACTTTTTGGAATTAGATTGTCTTTTCACATTTTTTACGGATATAAAAACTCTTGAAAAAGTTATATTCGATTGTCACCTACCTTATAGGAGAAATTCGTAGTCTATGAAAATGTTGTAGACAAATTCGTAGTCTATGAAAATGTTGTAGACTTTGTAGTAAATTGCTTACTAATATTTTGATATTTTATGGTTAATATTGAAGTTACTAATTGATATTTTGAAGACTTCTTTTATCATGTTAGGTTTTGTTATGATGCCTAGTCGATGAAGGCATCTCAAATCAGTGTATTATATTAAGCATCTTGGTATCCTAAGATGATGTTTGATCTGATCACGCTAGTTTGCTAGTTGGCTTTATTTGTTGGTCTTCTGGTGACTTGAAGAATGGCCGTCTGATTTGACTAGCAATAGCTTTATTGTCCAAATTTGCAAATTCTGTTTTATTCTTTCTAAAGTTATTATTTTTGTAAATTCTAGGGTTTTAGGGACATTATTTTCGTATAGATAGTAAGTGCCATTTCGACTAAGATTAATCGAAGGTTTAAAAACACTGGTTCACCTTAAGTTGGACCTATAGATTATTCAGAAACTTATTTGATCGGATTAGCCCAAATAAAGGAGCACTTTCTTTTTTCATTGTTATCGTGTCGGTCTTGTAATAATTCAGTCTTATGGTGAACTACCTTACTAATAATTTCTCATAACCAAGAGATACATCGAAGTTCAGTTTGGCCCCCAACATGTGCTACCGAGATGGCAGTTGTATCCTATTCTTTTGTATTTATCCTAAGCAAGCAAACTACTCTCACCAGGCCAGCCAAGTGTCAAGCTGCCAGAAAGATCATCACAATACCTCGATGTAGTAATAGGAACACTCATGGTTTGTCTGTCTAAGGCAAAGGCTATGCTACCATTCAAATGAAATTTCATGCAACCAACTTTCTCCACCATCATTCTTACTACATTCTTAATTATTAACTAAAGACTCACCATATTATAACACTAATTGATTAAACAGTGGCATATATAATATTATGATATTGACATTAATTGATTAAACACTCGCCATATTATAACACAAAATAAATTTCAACTAATAATAAAGGGTCAAAAATAATATATTAAAGAATGCGTTAATAACATACCTCAATTACTTTTTACTAAGAACTATGAAACTTGCTGCGAGTGACAGAAACCGCGGAACACAAAAATGTTACCGTTTCTACTTACTCATTGAACACTAATGTATATTACATGCCTTGTGGTCTTTCAGATTCGAGGTTGCTTACTTGTGCACTAATGTATCAAGAGTTCTCCAACTTGAGGCATGTAACTCAGCAACATCCTTCAGAACTATTTGATAGAGCCAAATCAATTTTTCATAAATACTTTTTGATGATATAAATGAATAAGAATAGGGTGTCGAATTTATTGAATCTCTGTTGGAGGATTGTGGGCCTCGATATCAACATGCCGAATACCCGGCACAAGATTCTGGATCTCCTTCTCTAACCTATCTACTTCACTTCCTAAAGCTGTAACTACTTCCTCACCTGTCACATCTTACAACTGTAAGCATGCAATTACTTCATCAGTAAGACTATAAATATCAAGTTTACTGGTGCATACCATAATCTGACATAATATTCATCAGGGCAGTGTCATCCTTCTTCTTTGCAGCTTCACGAAACTGTCAATAAACTTGGCTGTTATGAAACTCATATATCTAAAGATTATAAACCACACAATGACAGGGAAACCGCACGATAGAACTATTGTTGAATGATTCAGAAAGCTGCAAGGGGGAGGTAACCTATACTAGTCATGCCCAAAGAGCCAGAACACATAATTGTTTTAAATGTGAACTAATGCCCTAGGATAGTTTTCTTTTCATGTAGGGTAAGAGCAAAAACATTCTTGTTTTGCTAGCATGTAATACAAAGCAGCAGAACACAGCAGTATATTCTCAGAGGTTTTATATGATCATTATAAAAGCATATCTACCTGTCTTGCCCACTCTCCACGTCCAGTCCGTTTAAGATAATTTTGCACCACCATCTCTCCGTTAAAATCTGTTTTAACAAGAATGATCAGATTAACATCATCATTCTTAATTATTAATATTAACTGAATTGACATGCTTATGATTTGAATTCATTATATAGAAATCTCCAATTTCAAGTCTGTTTGTTTGTGCTATTAATTTAAAAAGTAATATTTTTTCTAATTATAAATAGATAAATACTTGATTAAATTAGTTTTGGAAGTAAAGAAAAAAAATATCCTCAAAGGCAGTTTTAATGCCTTCGTCATAAATTATAAAGAGTAGCTTTCGAAAAAAGCTACACCATAAAAGCTTTTTTCCCCATCAAAGTGTAATCTTACCCTGCAGTTTTGACTTATAGATAGCAACAATAGAAACATTGAGAGCACATAAATAGCAGGATATATATGTTGAATCCGAGAAGGCTGAGATGAAATGGAGTAGAATAGAACATAATGGAATGAAAAATCCATTGCATTGTTGGGACTTCTGATATCTTACGATGGAATGAAACAAAATTTCCATTGCATCTCATTCTTCCCAAATTAAGAAGAAAAAGGAAGGTAAACAATGGGATAAAGTCCAAACTAATTTCTATTGTATTCCAATGTCATTTTACCAACCCAAACAAAGGACCATAATGCCACTATATTTCATTTCCCTCCTCTCCATCAACCCAAACATACATGTCAATAGCTGTCGAGTCGAGACCATGCATGGTAAATTTTCTTTGAAAAGTTAAATAAATATAATAAATTATTTTAACATATCATTCAATTAAAAAAGTGCCTTTTCATTTTACAAAAAAACACAAAGAGGCCATATTTTAAACATAGGATTTTTAGAATTATATCCCACAATTATTTTTTGATGCAAGAAATCACAACCTAAAACACAAAAAATAGCAACAAAGTTGAGAAAGGTAACCTATTTCTGCTTTAAATCTGAAGAATCCAGGTCCAATAACTTCACTTTTGCAATCATAGAGGGAATCCACAACCTGATGCACAAAAGTTAACTTAGTCAAATGAATGATATAAAGTTATTATGTGATTCCAGTAGAAACTAGGAAAAATCTTGTACCGGGTCATTTTTCAAGAAATGAAGTACTTTCTCCATATCATGGTCATCCATAGCTCTACCAATCAAAGCATGTCGGTTTCTCTGGATAAGAAATATGGCTACCTGCATGGTTAATGCAGCATGGAATTAAAATAAAACAGATACCACTCCTAATGCCTGTGGAATTTTTGCTGATTTCTGAGCCCTTTTTACCATTCCAAGTAAGTTGCCAACTACAATGGAACCTATGGGATCATAAATGGCATTTCCAGTAACATTAACTGCAACCAATGATGCCCCAGCAATTAAAAGGCCAGTGACTGCAGCACCATCCTGCATATTTTGCCACCATATATGAGAATGATAAACCAGACAAATTTTAAATTTTTTAATAGAGGGGTTTTAAGAGAGAAATATGCAACTCCTTTCAGGAATACAAGATTTAAGTCGCTCTTCCCAGTTTCTTTTTCTGATGCAAAAAGACAACAAAGATAGATACTCTTTAACATGACCCTTGGGTTGAATAAAAGTTGAAGTTCCATTTAATAAATAAAAACATACCAAGTTTCAAAATAGCTGTTTCTGAGCACAAATGCAGCCAAATATGTAAGGAAAAAAGCAATGCAATCTATCCAGAATCTTATTTCTAAAAGTGAGCCCCCTCCCCCCTTAAAACAAGATCCATCAGCCATTCTTGTTTAAACCAAATACACCTGAACATGCTTGGGAACTAAATATGAGTAAGTACAACATGTTATCACCTCTGTCATAACAGCTACCGATGTAGGATCATGGCCACGCCAAATATAGTCTCTTAATTTCATTCCTTCTGAGGCTGCACCTTTCTTAACAGCTTGTATGGCGACAACAAGTGAAGCACCTAACAAAAAATGCCCATTGAAAAAGGAAAGGACAGAAATAGACAAAGGAGAATAGTGCACCCAGATTGAATTGCAGACAGCATACCTTCAATGACAAATGAACCACATATAACCAAAGCTGCATATTGCATATTCTCAGGGGGCTGAAAAAGAAAGTCACAAAAGTCAATAACTTAAATAAGAGATAATTCACAGAAGAATAAAACAAGCAAACTGACTAGTACGTATAATGAAAGTTGAATTTTCTATTTTAAATATCCAATTTGGCTAAATACCTGTGCAATCCACAAGTTCTGAACTCCATTAACAACTGTGGCACCGGAACCAAGACAAAATATCCCGACAGCAGATATTAAGGACCAAACAAATCTTTCCTTGGAATAGCCATAACTACAGAAATAGAAGAGACAAACATCCATTTAACACACCGATAAAAATCCAAATCAAAGCCCATGAAATACAAATGAATGGCACAGTAAACTATCATATTTTCAGTCTAGCTAGATTTTGCACCATTAGTGATTGAAGGATTGTTCGCAGAAACCATATTAAACTGCTAACCAATAACCACAAACTCATATTTCATCAATTACATGCACAATAGTTCCTGAATCATAGAGCATGTATGTGAAGACAATGCATACTCAATATCAGAAATAATCTCCATATTGAGTACAAAACAAACAAATAAATAAGGAGGCAGTGGCGACAAATATAATCAACAGTATTTAACTCACGGATGAATAGCATCCGGTGCACGTCTTGAGCTACTCAGACCATAAGCAAGTAGCGCCTACAAAATAAGTTATTAAGAACACATCAGATTGTCGTTTTTTTAAGCATCACACACACTCCAATGTGAAACTCCCTTGGCCATGTTTCAATACGTTTCTCCATATGAAGAAAAAAAAAAACTGAACAAGTTTTTCTCGTAATCATCCATAGACTAATAAGCAAAAATGATGTTTATAACAAAAACCATACCTGGTTTGCAAAATCGGCAACTGAGTGGACGACTTCAGCTAACATAACATGACTAGAGGAAGCTAACCATACTCCAAACTTGAGTGAAAAAACAAGAAAGTTACACCACAATGCAGTTTTAACAGCTCGCTGACTGCAGTAACACAACGAACAGAATCAAGTGCGGCCAAATTAGGGAAGCATTACCGTGACAAACTAAATGAAATTAAAAACAATTAAATAAACCAAAGGAACCTGTGGCGATCGTTGAATTCGATCTTCTGAGCTGCTTTAGCTCTGGTGAAGAAACCTAGAAAAGCAGAAAAACGTGAACGAACGAAATAATTCATATAAGATAAGATAACGAAACTATGAAAAGTACAATGACAAGAGAAGTAAACATACTGCGATGACAGGGAAAGCGATGATCATTGAAGGCGAGAAGAACAAACTGTTTTGGTTTCGAAGGATGCGGAAATGAAGGAACGACAGGCGGCGGATGGTGGTCCGGTTTCGCGAATACGACGGAGAGGGAACGGTAGGCGGCGGCGTGGTAGTGGCAGCGGCGGAAGCGGGAGCGAAGGAGATTGTAGGATGTTCGCATTAATTCACAATGATTGATGGAACCCAGCGCAGTGGCAGTGAACGATGATCGAATTTCGAAACTAATTATGGCAAAATGAAAATGAAAATGAAACGAAACTAGGGCTTTAAGCTACTGTATCATTATCTAGTGTTGTTGCGTGTGAATGAGAAGTGAATTAGCACAATGAAGTGAAGGAGAAGAAGAAGGAACAAAAATGTTCTTGCGCCAATTATTTATAGCTCTTCTTCTTCTCTCCGTTTTCAACTACTGCAACTCTGAAACGAACACACCATCACACCCAAATCAGTGTTTTCTTCATAACAAGTTTTTTGGGGAAAGGTTTTTCAGTTCGGGTAAAGAGTAACTTTAATTCTGAAAAATATACAGCATTATCATTTAGGTTATTAGAATTAAAAAAACTATGTAATTTTTCTATGCTTAAATTTAGTTACTTACTATTACTATTTTAGTTTTAACCTTTTCTTTTTACATGACATTTTCATATCTACTCAATTTGAATTAATTTTATTTTAAATTGATTTTTTTAGTACGAGAAATTAAACTTAATAACTTTTATTTTTTAATTGAATAAAATGCAATAAGTAATAGTTAAACAGTAATAAAACAAATAATTGAAATATTAAATAATTATTAAAAAATAAAAATATTAGCATTGATAAAATTTTATGGTTATGTGCATAAATAACATTAATTGATATTGCTTTTTATTGAAGTTCATTACAATTATTTTACGTCGGATTAAGTAATTTTAGGACATTGATTCCAATAAAATATGTTTAATTAATAATTCGAATCAAGTGATTAATATTTCTAAATAAAGTAAATTGAATCTTTAATTGACGTTTTAGAAAAATATTTATCAGTTTACGAATTAATATAAAAGTAACAGCTAAAAATGAGAACGATAAATTCCGAAGACAAGGATAACAGTAGTCTTATCATGGAAAATGAGATTTTGACAAAAAAATGTTTTGACAAATTTGACAAACTTTTTATAAATAGGATTAAAATAATTTTATTTTAATTTTTTAATAAAAAATCATAATAAAAATAGTAATTTTTTTATCATATTTAATAGTTAGTCAAATTTTGTTACAAAAAAAGTTGTTAATGTGTTATTTTTCTCTTATCATAACATAAAAAAATTTGTAATAGGAGAATTATGTAAGGCCCATTAAAGTTTGGCTAGACATTTCTGTCCTAAAGTTAAGGGTTGTCCTCTTGTGTTTGGGCCTAGGGCTGACCCAATTGATAAAACTCTCTTCAGGTTGTCCTAACTCGCACTTCCGACTCTTGCAGAAAACTCAGCAGTCGTCACCTCTCCTTTCCGCACCAAACGCTCTGCTAGGGTTCGTCCTAAGGTTCACTTGAGCTAACTTCAAATCCAGTTCCTACTCCACGTAAGTCACTCCTCAGCTCATGCTTCTTATTTTCATGGTCTGTGTTCACTGTTACCGTTAGGGTTTGATAATAACCCGCCCCTTCCCTCTGTTTTACTGTTCGTTCCAGCCTGCTGACCATCCTAGGAACAGTTTTGCTTTCTGTGTGCGGGTCGAAGCGTTCCGCTAGCTTGATTTCCAGGTACGGGAAGTTAGGATTTCGAGTTTTGTTGCTTGTGGCTTGGTCTTGAGCTTGCTGATTGTGTGTATGGATAAATTACTGTTTTGGTGCGTGTGGTGCTTGATTTTTGCTTTGTTGAATTGGAAAAAACGCATATGTTGCAAGTGAATCAGGGCGAGGACTGTTAATCTCGCCCAGGCGAGTCGGACTCGCCTAAACGAGTCTGACGAAGGCTCTCCCACACCAGTTTGCGCAAAAGGTCGCCTAGGCGACCCACTCAAATTTTTGAGCGAGCAAACAACTCGCCCTGTTCCATTTTGAGCCCTCGCCTAGGCGGGTCCCCCTCCGCCTAGGCGAGGGCTCAAAATGGAACAGGACAGCAACGCGGGATCTCGCTTAGGCGAGACCCCTCTCGCCTAGGCGAGTTGTTTGCTCGCTCAAAAATTTGAGCGGGTCGCCTGGGCGACCTTTCGCGCAAACTGGTGTGGGAGAGCCTTCGTCAGACTCGCTTAGGCGAGTCCGACTCGCCTGGGCGAGATTAATAGTCCTCGCCCTGATTCACCTGCAACATATGCGTTTTTTCCAATTCAACAAAGCAAAAATCAAGCACCACACGCACCAGAACAGTAATTTATCCATACACACAATCAGCAAGCTCAAGACCAAGCCACAAGCAACAAAACTCGAAACCCTAACTTCCCGTACCTGGAAATCAAGCTAGCGGAACGCTCCGACCCGCAAACAGAAAGCAAAACTGTTCCTAGGATGGTCAGCAGGCTGGAATGAACGGTAAAACAGAGGGAAGGGGCGGGTTATTATCAAACCCTAACGGTAACAGTGAACACAAACCATGAAAATAAGAAGCATGAGCTGAGGAGTGACTTACGTGGAGTAGGAACTGGATTTGAAGTTAGCTCAAGTGAACCTTAGGACGAACCCTAGCAGAGCGTTTAGTGCGGAAAGGAGAGGTGACGGCTGCTGAGTTTTCTGCAAGAGTGGGAAGTGCGAGTTAGGGCAACCTGAAGAGTGTTTTATCAATTGGGCCAGCCTTAGGCCCAAACACAAGAGGGCAGCCCTTAACTTTAGGGCAGAAATGGCCAGCCAAACTTTAATGGGCCTTACATACTCCCCAACAACAAAAATTTTCGACCTCAAAAATAAAGACTCACCTAGTAAAAAGATGTGGATGTGATTTCCTCATATCCTCCTCTAACTCCCAAATTGAGTCACCCGTCCTCCACCTTGCTATCCTCTAAAGCGATGGGTGGTACTTCCACCGTGAGATCCTCTCTGATCTGTATATCCTCAGCTTCCAATACGTGGGCCGGATTGAATACATACTTCCTCAGCTGTGACACATGAAACACCAGATGAAGGTTCGCCAACTACGGGGGTAAAGCCATCTCATAAGCCACCGGTCCAATCCTTCTCGTGATCTGATATGGGCCAAGAAATTTAGGAGAAAGTTTCCTTGAGCGGAGAGCCCTTCCCACACCAGTGGTTCGGGTCACCCTCAAGAACACATGATCGCCGGCTGCGAACTCTAAGGGCCTCCTCCTACTGCCTGCATAGGCCTTCTGCCTACTCTAAGAAGCCTGCATCCTATCTCTCACCATTCTCACCTTCTCGGTGGTCTGCTCTAACAACTCCGGTCTAACCAACACCGTTTCTCCATCCTGATACCAGCAAAGAGGAGTCCTACACCTCCTGCCATAAAGAGCCTCGTATGGCGCCATGTCAATGCTCGCATGAAAGCTGTTGTTGTAGGTAAACTCGATCAAGGGCAACACCTCATCCCAAGCCCCCAGATGATCCAATATGAAAGTCCTAACCAAATCCTCTAATGACTGAATCGTTCTCTCAGACTGGCCATCGGTCTGATGGTGATAAGCCGAGCTCATAGTCAACTTGGTCCCTAAGGCTTCCTGCAAGGTTTGCCAGAACTGGGATGTAAACCGTGGGTCCCTGTCGGAAACTATGCTCGAAGGTACTCCATGCAACCTCACAATCTCCTTAACATATAGCTGGGCCAACTTGGCCATGGACATCCTTAAGTTCATTGCCAAGAAGTGGGCACTCTTGGTCAATCGATCCACTATCACCCACATGGTGTCATGTCCCCTAAAAGTTCATGGAAGATGAGTCAAAGTCCATGGAGATGTTGTCCCATTTACACACGGGTATCTCCAAAGGCTGTAGAATTCTCCCGGGTCTCTGGTGCTCCACCTTCGCCTTTTGACAAGTCAGACAGGCGGATACAAACTGTGCCACATCCTTCTTCATTCCCTGCCACCAGAAGTTTTCCTTGAGATCCTAGTACATCTTAGTCATGCCAGGGTGTAGACTAAGACGACTCTTGTGTCCTTCCTCCAGAATTAACTTCTTCACCTCAACATCATCAGGTACACATACCCTACCCTGAAACCGCAATATACCATCATCACCCAAAGTAAAATCTCTCACCTCATCTGACTCGAGCTGTTCTTTAACTCTGTTCAGACCGGCATCCAACAACTGCCTCTCTCTGATCGAGTCCAAGAAGTCACTAGATATAGTAAGGGTACTACACCTAATGGACTCGGACCCTAACTCCACCTATATCCTCATGTCTCTGAACTTCTCTAGTAGTTCTACCTCTTTTATCATGAGATGTGTCGTGTGCACCGTCTTCCTACTCAGAGCATCTGCCACCACATTTGCCTTCCCTGGATGATATAGAAGCTCAAAGTCATAATCCTTCAAAAATTCCATCCATCTTCTCTGTCTTATGTTCAGCTCCTTCTGGTCAAACAATTACTTGAGGCTCTTATGATCGCTGAACACTTGGAACTGAGCACCATAAAGATAGTGCCTCCAGATTTTCAAGGCAAAAACTATAGCCGCCAACTCCAGGTCATGAGTGGGATAGTTGCGCTCATGCACCTTAAGCTGTCTCGAGGCATACGCCACCGCCTTTTTTTCTTGCATCAAAACACAACCAAGTCCAAGATGAGAGGCGTCACAAAAGACCTCAAAAGGCTTCCCCACGTCTGGGATCACTAATATTGGGGCACTGGCCAGTCTCCTCTTCAGTTCCTGGAAACTCTCCTCACACTTATCCGTCCAGGTGAAGGGTTGGTCCTTCCGGGTAAGCAAGGTCAAAGGTGCCACTATCTTGGAGAATCCCTCTATGAACCTCCTATAGTAGCCTGCTAACCCCACAAAGCTCCTAATCTCTGTGGCCGACTTAGGGCTTTCCCACTTTATCACTACCTCGACCTTTGTTGGGTCCACCGCAATCCCCTGAGCAGATATTACATGCCCCAAGAACTGAACCTTATCCATCCAGAACTCACACTTAGACAACTTGGCGTACAACTGTTTCTCTCTCAAAACACCAAGCACCAACCTCAGGTGTTCTGCATGTTCCTTCTGAGTCCTAGAGTAGATAAGGATGTCGTATATGAAGACCACGACAAACTTATCTAGGAAGGACCGGAAGATCATGTTCATGTAGTCCATGAACACTGTCGGAGTGTTGGTCACGCCAAATGGCATAACCACATACTCATAGTGGCCATATCTGGATCTGAAGGCTGTCTTCTGCACATCATCAGCCTTCACTAAAATCTGGTGGTAACCCGATCTTAGATCTATCTTCGAGAATACCGATGACCCATGTAGCTGGTCCATCAAGTCGTCGATTCTCGGGAGCGGATACTTCTTGATCGTCATCTTGTTCAGTTGCCTATAGTCCACACACAAGCGCGAACTCCCATCTTTCTTCTTTACTAACAACACTGGTGCTCCCCACGGCGAAGTACTGGATCGAATAAACTGCTTCTCCATCAGCTCTTCTATCTGTTTCTTGAGTTCCACTAACTCTGCCGAAGCCATGCGTTATGGAGCCATCGATACCGGACCCGTCCCTAGTACCAGGTCGATAAAGAACTCCACTTCTCTACTGGGAGGCAACCCTGGTACTTCATCCAGAAATACGTCTTCAAACTCATGTACCACAGGTATGACTGATGGTCTCTCTCTCTCTCTCCCACCTCCATACGAGCGAAGATTATGAAGCACTGCGCGCCACTCTGAATCTCCCTCATCGCCCCCTGAGGGGACACCAACTCGAGCTCCTCTAAATCGGGAAACAACAACCTCTTCTCCCGGCAGTCTATAAGGACGCGATTGGCAGAGAGCCAATCCATCCCTAAGATCACTTCCAAGTCTTGCAGATTCACCTTGTACCTGCGTCCCTCTACCTCCACTGGACACCTAGCACACAAAGACGACGTCGTGACCAATCCCGACGCCGGAGTAGACACTGCAAGCTCGCACTGTAGCTCGCATACTGGCAAACCCAGACGTTTCACACAATTATCTGACACAAAGGAGTGTGTCGCTCCAGAGTCATATAACACACAGCAAGACACACTAGCTATCAAGCAACAACCCATAACCAAGTTACCAGAACCAGTCGCCTATGCTTCTATCTTAACATACACCCTGCCTGTCGCCTGAGGCCTGTTGCCTTTGTCCCTCCTTTGATGCTGATGGGGAGTCTGAACTGGAAGGCATGTTGCTGCCCTGGCAAGGTTGGGACAATCCTTCCCAAAGTGGCCTTCCTTGCCACAATTGTTGCACCGACGGTAACCCTCCATACGCGGGCAGGCACTCCTCAGATGAGGGCCCCCACATATATAGCACTGCACTCGACCCTGCTGGGGAGGAAGACCCCTAGACCCCTGAGGCTGATGAGGAGGTCTGTCATACGTTCTCCTCCGCTCATCTTGTCTGGGCTTGGACCCAGATGGTCCACCAATCTTCTGAGGCCGCTGACCCTCTACCTCATTCTTCATCTTCTCCATTACCCTGGTCTTCTCCACCAGAGCGGCAAAATCCTTGATGGACAAGGGTGCCACCATCAAGCGAATGTCACCGCGGAGTCCATTCTCGAACTTGCGACATCTCCACTCCTCATCGAGTGGCAAGGTGTAGAAACGGCTGAGATGCTTGAACTTCTCAGCATAATCAGCTACTGACTTCCCTCCCTGTGTGAGCTGGAGGAATTCCACCTCCTTGGCGTATCTGTCGCTGTCAGGGAAATACTCTGAGAGGAACTTTCCCTGGAAGGCCTCCCAAGTGACTGGCTCTCCCCTCTCCTCCATGATAGATTTGGTGCTGGTCCACCAATGTTCGACCTCCCTAATGAGCATGTACACTGTGAAAGCCAACCTGTTCTCCGCTGGACATGTTTTTGCATCAAAGATCCTCTCTAGATCCTTCAACCACTGATCTGTTGTGTCAGGGCTCGTCTTCTCGTTGAACTTCACGGGATGGTGTTTCAGGAAGTCTTCCAGACTCCACTCCCTGACTGGTGGTCGTGGCTCAGGGCCAAACACAGGGGCAGCCGCCCTGTTCTCCTCCAGCTGGCGGAGGGCTTCCATATGCTGCCGATGAGCATCCTCGGCAGCCACCCTTGCAGCTTCCATTTGCTGCATCACCAACTGCTGCTGCTCTAGCGACGCTGCATAGATGCCTCGTGCTGCTGCATCATCGTTGTACTTTGCTGCGTCATGGCAGCTACCATTGCCTCGATAGCCCTGGCGATATCGAGCACGTCACCCTGGGACGATTGCGAAGTCCTACGAGGAGGTGCCATAGTTCACTAGCACACAGAAAATCACTTGGTTAGGCTTGATAAAGGCAAGAATTTTAACTAAGTACTCAGAGACACACAGAGAAAGCTAAGCGGATACCCAAGTCCACAGACCTAAGGAATGACCGTTCTGATACCATAAATATAACGCCCCATTTAATTTAAAGCGCAAAATTAAAGGAAACGTCACACAGAGATAACAATGTAGCGTAGTCTTGGGGTCCTTAACACAACCTCTACAAACCGAGCACACCACGATGCCAAGGGAACACCAAATAAAGTCTAACAAAAGAGAAATGGGTAGCAAGGCGTAAACAATACATAGGCCATAGCCCTAACGAAAATCATGAAGGAAAGAAATATAAAATCCAGCCCCGATGGCTAAGCAGCGGAATCGCCATTTCCTTGTTGACCGTGGGAATCTCGCCCATCTGCTCCCATCAATTAGATTGATGATCATCGCAAGAAAGAACAGCCACATACAATACAACCATACAAAAAAACGGGTAAGCTAGAGCCAATAACATATGCATCATACAGTCAATTATATTTTCTTCATCCCATACCCACACAACAACCAAGAATGTCATGACTCTTCATTCAATACACTATGACTCAACTTGACTCATCCGGATACGTATAACCTGGTCGGATTCAGCGGATGCCCGCACTTGTGGTGGATACCTCTGCTCACCCCCGAGCTGCTCACCCCCGAGCAAAGTGTTACAAGTGTTACGATGGATCAATTTTCCCTCACCACAAGGTTAGCCCTTAATGAATTTCAGGCCTCCTGCTACTCTCACCACAGGAGTCAGTCCGCTCTAAGTGAGACTAACTGGCTCCTTAG
>Ga0214543_1002852_pt1 | contig 34044 bp, 14 predicted proteins | sample CNSS2metaG_FD_160094 | JGI IMG/M metagenome (GOLD analysis project Ga0214543, IMG submission 160094) | Root nodule microbial communities from cowpea collected in UCLA plant growth center, Los Angeles, California, USA - CNSS2 | ecosystem: Host-associated > Plants > Roots > Nodule | place: USA... | reverse complement strand
TAATCTCCCATTTTATGTGTTACATACATGTATGATTTATATGTAGGTCTTCAAAGATGTGGAAAGAGTTGCAGATTGAGGTGGATTAACTATCTCAAACCTGACATCAAACGAGGAAACTTCAGCCCAGAGGAAGATCACACCATTATTCAACTTCATGCTCTTCTGGGAAACAAGTGACTTTAGTTTCTTTTGGTTTTGGTTCTTTAGTATTTTAAAAATCAAATGTTTTATCATATATTTCTCAAAGCTAATCATGTTTCTCTATTACACACACAGATGGTCAATCATAGCAGCTCACCTGCCCCAAAGAACAGACAATGAGATAAAGAACTATTGGAATACCAACATCAAGAAAAGACTCATCACAATGGGTTTAGATCCCATTACCCACAAAACAATAAAACCCAACACGTTTGAAGTCTGCGATGGTGGCCATGACCAGTCCAAGAACGCCATCAGTATCTGCCATGTGGCTCAATGGGAGAGTGCTCGACTTGAAGCTGAAGCCAGAGGATCTAAGTTGCAAGTTGGATCTGGATCTTCGCAACTCTCTGGGCTAATTTTAAGCAGGATTCCAACTCAACCTTGTCTTTCATCACATTCACTATCCACCGAACACAACACAGAGTATAACATGTATGCCCTCGTGCTTGCCACAAATCATGATTTTCGGTCATCTATGTCCACTTTGAGCATTCCCACGCTTCCTGCAGTTTCTAATATTCCACAAATGAAGAACACAGAAAGTTTACTTTCATATAAGGGTGATAATAATGTCGTGGGAGCTAGTAGCCAAAGTAAAAAGGTAATGGAAGGTTGTGTATCAAACTTACAAGATGATGACATTATGGTGGCTGTGGAAGCATTTAGAACAGCAAGGTCTGAGAGTATCGAAGATCTGTTTTATGAACCCACTTCCATTTAGAAGGTCTAATATGACGGTTTCTTTTAAAATATGTTTGATTCGTAGCTTCTTCTGTTTGGAGGGTTTTCAGTTTCATATCAGGTTGGGTATCTCGGTATGTGTCTCACTCACTTTATGCGTTCTTATACGATAGGCGGCGAGATGGTTCTGTTATCAAGAAACAGATAATTATATTTTTGTTTTCTCATGTTCTCATGCTGTATTCTTGAGCATTCATCGTGCTTCAAATCCAGTTTCCTTTAGTTTTGATGAAATATTTCTTATAAAAAAGAACTTACTGTGATGTTGCATGTTACTATCATCTCTATATAGTATTTAGCAACTTTCATGGAAAACCACAAGATGAAAAGAGATGTATGTATGCATTGTTTTTGGGAAGTGTTTGTGTGGTTGTTAAAGTATCATTTTCCATAATTAAAAGAGTTAACACAGTCTTATCATTTAGTCAATGCTACTTTAGTTTCAGTCTTATTGGCCATACATTGCGTTAGTCATGGAAGACGTCATTTGCATTATTGATATAGTAATTTATGTATTTTTCTTGTTTTTTATTTGATACCACAGAAAAGATGTAATGTCTTGTTCTAAATTCATCTCTAATATTATGTTCCCCATTTTAGATATGATTTATAACCTTCCAATAGAACTACATTCATTTCTATCAAAATTAAGACAACAGTTTTTGTAAAATAAGCATTCAGTTTCTACTGACTCAAACTTAGAAACCACTAGAATTTATCTATAATGTCATCCACAACTGATCTATAATTGATGCGAAGGTCTCATACCCAGATGAGGTAGCGTGTTGACATATATATATATGAAGAAAAAAATTGATCTTTGATATTTTCATAATCCTAACTTTTTACAAATAATTTATCTCTTTCTCTTATTATCTACACTGGCCTTATTCCATCATTAAATATATATAATATATTTAATATAGATGTCAGCGTGTAGGAAGAGGGATTTCAAGGGTAACATTATCTTATCCAGGGAAGACCTCAATATACCTGACAAAATCTGCAAAGTGTAGTGTTGGTCCGAGGATATGGCGTAGAAATCGTGGAAAAAAGGATCAACCAAGGCCTCCGAACGAAGGACAACAGTTATGTAGCAGAAATAGAAACAGAAAGTAGCGATAATAGCAATCATTATGTTTGTATGCATGTCATATAATACATCGCAGTGTTATAAGGAATCAGCAATGTAAGGTCACAGTTAGAAAAAAACTCGGGGATGTAAATTGGGTGGGTAGGGTATGGATAGTAGTTTCCTCGTACCTTAAATGTTTGAATTAATATTTGTCCTGTATTTATATTTATATTCGTCGGACATCTGTTATGTGGATACCCGACTATTTTTTTCATATCCACGGATATCTACGGTACCTGTGGGTATTTATAAAATTATTTAAAAATAAATATTTAATTATAAATTCAAATAAAATAAAATAAAATACATCACTGTCATAAATTTTAAATAAAGTTTAAATAAATTCAAGTTCATACACGTCCAAATAATTATAGAAGTAAATATAAAATGACGTTCAACACAATGAAAATTCTTTAATTAGTGATTTGATTAACAAGTCCACTTTCTCCGATTGATTTCTGAAAAGTAAACAAAATAAACATATAATAAACCTCAACTGTCACGTGCAAAGTATTCTTATTTTGATTTCATCATTTGACAACAAGCATATCATAAACGTCACTGTTTATACAGGATTTGATGTATATGCCTAATTTCAAAGAAAGGAAAGATAAGAATGTCAAGAGGTGCATATGGAAGAAGACAACAGACCAATATTTGAAAGTTGGAAGAATGAAGACAAAAGACAAGATGTGCAACTTAGAAAAAAAATAAGTCAGAATATTTTTTAGGTATAATTAGTTGTATAGTACCCCATTTGGGGCTAGGGTGTCAAATAGGTACCTAGTTTAAAAAAAGTGTCAATTGCATCCCAACTTTTGAAAAAGTGTTTCAATTAGGTCCCTTTCAGACAGGGTTGACTAACACCGTTCGTCAACGTGCCATGTGTCAGTCTGTGGTTTTTTTTATTTTATTTTTTACTTTTTTGAAAAAAAATGCTACGTGTCAAGTCCCTGTGTGTGACACGTGGCATTGTCAGTGCCACGTGTCAGTATCACTATCAGATGTCATTGTGTTGATTTCGATTTAGTCCCCATATATGTTTTTTTGTTTCAATTTAGTACCTAAGTATGTGTATCTAAGGCAATTTTGTCCCAATTTTTTTTAATAATTAAAATTCATTTTAAAGTAATTAAGTATAGAAGTTGAACAAAAATTAAGTATTTGATATTTATATTAAAATTTAGTGGTAAAAGTAATTTTATTAAGTCATTTTTAATAATCAAAAAAATTAGTATAACATTCAAACCAATAGAAATTTTGGTTCAAAATTAGTAAGAGACAATATTGTTTTATTTAAAAAAAATTAACAAAACATGAATACTTAATAAAAAAGTAATTAATAAAGTAATATGTTAAAAATTCGTTATTAATAAAAAATATTAGTTTAACATTTATATAAATAATAAATTTGGTTTGAAATTGAGGGGAACAATATAAATATTAGTACTTAATTTTGTAAAAATATTTATACTTAATTATTTTTAATCTTATAAAAAATGGATTACAAAAATATTTTAATTATTAAAAAAAATTGAGACAAAATTGAATCAGATAAACATACTTAGGTACTAAATTGAAACAAAAAGACATATATAGGGACTAAATCGAAATCAACATAATGACATCTAATAATGAAACTGCCACGTGGCACTGACAATGCCACATGTCACACAAGGGACTTGACATGTGGCATTTTTATTTTTATTTTCAAAAATTAAAAAATTAAAAAAAAAACAAAGACTGACACGTGGCACGTTGACTAACGACATTAGTCAACTCTGTCTGAAAGGGACCTAATTGAAGCACTTTTTCAAAAGTTGGGATGCAATTGACACTTTTTTTAAACCGAGTACCTATTTGACACCCTAGCCCCAAACTGGGTACTATACGACTAATTATACCTATTTTTTATAAATATATATATATATATATATATATATATATATATATAAGGGTATTTTTGTGAATTAAAGTTTAGCGGGTACAGATACCCACAGATACAGATACTATGATACCTGTATGGGCCTCATTAACATGAGGGTATCAAAAATATCCGTACCCGCAGATAGCGGATATCTATTTTTAATATTTGTTTTCTACTCGTTGCGAATTTTATCCACATATATCCGCGGGTACAAATTTTTTTCACACCTGATCAAACTCTAGAACCGTCTTAAATTAGGTGACGGATAAATAAATTATATGCAAACTTTTCCATATATAATTTACATTTTATGTTTCTCGTTTTACAGTTTTGTAACATTTGATTAACAAGAGTATAAGACCATGACAATATATAAAAATTATTATTATTTGTTTAACTTTAAAAGTGATAATGAACACATGCTAAAGATAAAAATGGTTAATTAGTAAATTAAGAAATTACTTTACATCTTTTATATAATATTATTGTAGAGAGAAAAATAATTAACCAACCTATTCATTCACTTTCCAGCCCTTTCCAATACTAAACTTGAAATAATTAATTTTTTTACTACTAATTTAAAAAGTGTGGTGAATATCTATAAGCATGTTTATAAACAAGACAAGGTATTTTTATCTTTTGATAAAAAGTTATAGAACTTTACTAATATTTCATATTTTAACAATAAGAACCATGTCTATTACTGGTGAGTAAGAATAACCCAGATAGAGTAAGAACAACCCAGATGGACCAGGCCGATCCGATTACTTAGCCAAATTGGTCTGACCTGACAACCCAGACGGGCCGAGCTGGCTGAAAAACCCAGATAGTCTGGGTCGGCCCGATGATCCAAACAAGCATAACGGCCCATACCTGCCGGTTGTGCTCGTCAATTTCGTTAACTTGGCCCGGCACAACCCGGCCCAACTTGGCTCGTCTAGGTCATTGGCCCGGCTTGGCCCCACTAGGTCGTTAAGCTCACTCGACCCATCTTGGTCGTCAAGCCCGCCCAAAGGGTGTGGGTTGTCGGACTTGACTGACCTGTTTGAGTTGTCAAACCCTTCCGACCTGTATGTGTCATCAGATCACCCGGTCCGTCGGGTTCATTGGGTCCGCCCAACCCGATTGGGTTGTTGGGCCTGCTGGGCCCGTTCGATCCGTTTGAATCGTATGGCCAGCCTAGTCTGTCATGGTTGTCGGGTTTGCCGGGTTCGTTTAGGATTGAGTACAAAGTATGAGGTTAAGTGAGAAGAATTTCAAATTCTACCTTTTTTGAAGGCATTTGAATTTCTTCTAATTTAGCTAATTGAAATACTTCAAAAAAATACATGCATTTTAAATGCTTTTTAATTTCTCTATCCAAACAAAACATTTCATTACAAAGATTTATGGTGTGTTTGGATGAGGCAATTCAAGAGGGTGATTCATTTATTTGGAGAATTTGGAGATTTATGGTGTGTTTGATTCATTTATTCGTCAAGAATTGACGAACTTGACGGCACAATCGTGCAGTATGGGTTTGGAGATTTATGGTGTGTTTGACGTCAATATTGTCAAAAGTTCGTTAAAAAAATTTTGTTAAGAAATTATTTTGAGTATAATGTGCATGACTTCGTTCCTGTCACAGAGCATGACCTCAGTGGAAAGCTTTATTTCTGCCTTATATACCAATTTTAAACGAAACAACTGATTATTGCTTTGTTAGTTTTTGTTTTTGTTTTTGTTTTTGTTTTTTTGTTTTTTTGTTTCTTATGATCCGTTGTTACTTGTACCAAGACCACTGAATAGTTATTAGGACTGTATTGAATGTACATTTATTTTTTTTTTTCTTTGCACAATTTACCTGAAGCTAAATCTTGTTAAGGGTAATGGTAATATCAAACTTAAAAGATAAAGGACCGCAAATAGTCAAACTAGCAAAAACGGAAGTACGTAGATATTTAGTGATATACTGTTACATCAGTTCCTAAACTATTTAAATGTGCCACTGCATTGGAAGGTCTGATACTTGATACTTTCGATAAATATGCAGACGAGTTTGGAATCAAACTTTAATTTACGTACCAACTATATAATATAGTTCTTTTTCTATTATTAAATATATAATTTACGTACCAACTATATAATTTAAGTAAGACAACATCTAATACACCATTCATAATTACATAAGTTATCACTTTCAACCACTACTTCCATATTCTACTATCTCCAAAATTTTCTCTATCCCATCAACTATTCCTTTCACAATTTTAAAGTACTATCAAGATTAATGGTGCTGAGAACTTTGGGCAATGGTGGTGAAAAGCAACGTAAACACTACAAGAATGTTGACATTTCACATCTGCGAAAATTGAACGCCAAAAGATGGTGTCGGTCCTGCAACGATGATGCGTACCACGCTAATGCCCAGGATGGAAAGCCATTTTTCGTCGGCCAAATGCAGACGCACAAATGCTTCTTGATATATCGGTCAAGTACGAACATATTAAAATTTCAAACACATTTGTTGGCTTAGCCCATGCATGATGCGACGCAATCTAAGAATATTGTAAATATTTAGGAAGATGTATGGGCAGGGGAGAAAGCACTTAGATATTCTTACCCTAGATTATATTTAATTTCAAATAAAAAGGAAAGAACCATAAGCGAATGTGAGAAGTGGGAAAATGATAAATGGGAATGGAATCTTGGATGGAGGAGAGAATGGTTTGAATGGAAAAAGAATTTATTTCAATCTTTTATGATAGACCTAGAGAGGATAAATATTGATAGTAGACGAGTTGATAGTTTATAGTGGATGGATGGGGAAGATAAGGAATATACAGTTAAATCAACATATGAAAAGATGCAAGACATCTGCAATGGAGAACAACTTCCATTCTTTCAAAGCCTATGGAGGGTTAAAGTTATTCGATCAACAATTTTTTTTGCATGGCGTGTTATGTTAAAGGAAGTACCTACAAAGGTAAACTTTAGACGTAGAAGAGTTTTATTGAATAATTATTGTTGTGCCCTTTGTGGAGAGCAAAAAGAAAGCGCAAGTCATTTGTTCTTTGATTGTAAAGTTGCCTCTAAAGTTTGGAACATGTGAAACAAATGGGTAAGGATCTTGAATGTCCACTATAATCAGCCTTACGAAAGCTTTCTACATTTCCTTGTATTGGAACTCAACCATAAAGGGAATGAAATTTGGAAGGGGGTATCGGTGACTATCATGTGGAGTATACGGAAACATAGGAACAATGTTGTGTTTAGCAACGCCATATCTGATGCAGAAGAAATATTTTGCATGGCTCAACTAAGAGTGTGGGCATGGATGAAACATAAAAGCACTAAGGTAAGATTCTCTTTTTCGGATCGGTGCATGTGTCCTATACCCTACATCAGATCTATAACATAGCAAATCATAGAAATATTGGACTACAAAGGTAAGAACATTTGTGGGCTGGGTGATTAGATGGAAGGCATGAGAGAGGGGGATGGGTTGAATTTTAACAAATATATTCCAGGTTTGTTTGGATATAAAGGGCAGAAGGGACTGGAAGAATGGGCCATAAAAAACTACCCAAAACAAGGAGAAGGCATGTTATTACAATGTCAAAGGGTGATTGCTAAAACACTCACAACTGGGATGAACACAGGTCGAAGGCATAATCAAGAAAACAACAAGCAATGAACGAGGGATATTGATGTGACGAAAGAAATATGCAGTGTGTTTCTAAGAGCACCATGTGAAACCTCTATATGGAAACAAAGACAGTTGAATAATTTGATTAAAGTCCTAGAATCATAACTAAGAGAAAGTGATGAATGGTAAACCAACCACAAAAATTATTGGTGTGGAAAGACGTAGGGAGTATAGCAACACAATTCTTGTATGCTTTATTGAATATGCTTCCCTAGCAATGCACACATAAATCTATATTACTTTATGAGTTATAGATGTCATAGAAACACCTTTATTTGTTTGGTTGGTAGGGATCTTTGATATCAAATGTACATGTCATTAACCTTGATATATAAAGGTAGAATGACTGGGAACACTTTATATATATTTTTGTATACGGGTTGGAGTACCCCAAGTACTCCACTATATATATAAACACTTATACTTTGTCGATAAAAAAAAATTGTATAATATTTAACGCATTATCGTCGGTGTAGCATCAACTTAGCCCACACAAATGTCTATTATTTTGAAAGTGAAAATTTGTTTCAAAATACATCCTTGAACTTGTTCCGGTGCCAATTCATTAACATTTCAACTAGTGCAACATATCATTTAATTCATTTAGAATTGAAATAGTAAACATAAAATTATGAGACATTGTTACTTAGCTAATTAAACATAACACAAGTCCAAGATAAACATCCAAGATATTCATAATACATCCAAGTCCAACATAAACATAATACAAATTCAAATTTGATCATCCATATATTAGTAAGCATAATTTCGATATTATTAGTCCTCCTTAGATCTACTTAAAATCAATACTACAATCACATAGTTATTGATAAGTTGTTAACAAGGAATCAAATAAAAGTTGAGTCAATGAGTTTATGTTAGTTTTAAGTAAAACCAAGAAAAAAAAGCTACAAATATCACCTTATAATTCATCAAATATATAATATAAGATCGCAAGTGGACTGGTTCGTCACTTTTTTTTTAATTTTTTCAACTTTTTTTTTAATTTTTTTTATACTTTATATATATATATATAAATTTATTAATATAAAATAAAAAATTACTATTTTTAATTATTTTTAATTTTAAACATAAAAAGTTAATTATTGAAATTTTTGTTATATACAGGGCTTGTTATGGATCTTGCTTGCAATTTAGGGATTTTGAGAAAATTTTATTATAGATGCCTCTAGATCCAACCACCACACTTTGGTTATAGAGAAATTAACTCGCCAATCCAACCCCCAACTTTGGATCTTGCTAGGTATTTGAATAATGCGATTTAAGAATATACACACCTGAAACATATATACTAGTGGCGATTATGAGTGTGAACTTTGGCCATAAGTTTCTCAGATAGACTAGTGGGAAATCTAAGGTCTCCATTTCCATAAGTCATCTTAACCCATTATTCATCTTCATTTTATGTGTTGATGCGTGTTCTATTCATAACTAAAATATTCATTTTTCTTCCTTTTTTTTTGCTCTATTTGTAATCATTTATTTATCTAATCATTTGTTAACTCAATTTAATCATAATTTCAATTCTAAAATCATAACTCAACTCGTATTAGTGTCTTTTTCAAATTATATATTTTTCCTTAGTGGAAAAAAAAAAAAAAAAGAAATTCTATAATGAGAATTTTACATTTTAATCATGTTTGAATTTTTAAATGCGACATAAAAAAAAAAAATTCTCAACATCAACTTTGTCTAGTTTAAATACAATCCTATTCACATGATGGTTTTGTATTCCAAATAATAAATATATAAACACTCTTCCAAAGTATATTATCTTTGTTATTAAGTTCCATCAGAGAAAAGTATATTCACATTCTATGATCAATGTTGGGACAAAAGAATAAATGAGTTACACTTTCGTCTTCCATCCTACATAGTACATAAGATGGGAATAGAATTGTCAATTTGGTCTACTGCACTATCGCTTCCATCCTACTTTCGTCTTCAAATTCTATGCTTCCAACCAATAAATGGGACCAATGTATCGAAGGCAACAACACACCCAGCAGCATACAACATTTTGAACGAAGGTGCTCTTTCTAACCGCTCGCATAAGCTATGAATTAGTTGAAAGCATGAGACAACAAAGTATAATGTTTCAATTCTTAGAAATACTTTATCTGAACTAGTCTCCTGCACTATCGCCAGAGTAATTAAGTTCCACTTCATGTGCACGCACACTGGTGCCGCACAATAACTATCTTCAACCAATAATTTCACCTGCTTTAGTATATCATTACCAAATGCACTAGATGCATCCACGTTTTATACATATGGTTTGAATTCCCGTAAAAATGGAAAGTTATTATTTCTCGTTGTTTCATCACTTCTATTCCATTATATAACAAGAGTACTCTACCTGCTGTTAAAAAAAGTACTCTATCTAGTTTTCTGTCTTTTTTTTTTCTTTTCAAAATGAATAGCGGTCTTTTAATTTTAACTATTTTTTTTTCTGCAACAATATTTCTATATATAGCTAAGAATAATCATTATGCTATTATTCACATTAAACAGAAATACAACATTAGTTGAGTGACATTTTTTTATATTGATTACCAAATGTCTCAAATCGCGCCAACACAGCTAAATATGATCAAATTTAGTTTAAAACCGACTCAACTAAATTTCGATCGAAATTAACTTGCTTGAATTTGGTTGATACAACAACAAAAATTCAATTTTTCTATGAACAAAATCAGTATGTAAATGAATAATTTTGATGGATTATATACAGAAAGAAATCCCTATATAAAATATTCGTCGGTAATTTTACATACGAAAAAATTTCATATGTAATGTTACATATGAAATAAATCCATATGTAACAGTTAAGGACATTACCCATAGAATAAATCTGTATGATATTCTAAATACCTTCTACTATAATCTATTTTACTACAAGAAAATACTTCATTAGTAACCAATTTTAGTGACAAAAAATTGTTAGTTACTATAATTACTAATTTAGATACAAGTTTACAAAATAAAAAAAAAATCATTGGTTACTAAAATAGTTACTATTATGAATAAAAAATTATAATTGGTCACTAAAGTGGTTTTTAAAATTAGCTACCATAGTTTTGGCTACCAAAGAAAACTGGTCACTAAAAATTAGCTACCTAAGTTTTGGCTACCAGAATAACTTAGTTACTAAATTGCTCTCCAATTAACTAGTGACAAATTGTAATTTTTTATTTATATTAATGACTATTTTAGTAACTAATAAATTTTAATTTTGTAAATTGGTATCTAAATTGGTCACTATAATGACTAATAACTTTTGGTCACTAAAATTGATTACTAATAAGACATTTACTTGTAATATATAACTATAAAAAAACAAATGGGTAGGGATGTTACTCAAATACCCATATTTAATATTGCGACAGCTATCCTAAAATATGGTTTTTTTGTCATTTTAATATTGTTTTGTTTATCATTGTGCCCCTACTTTTGTTGTGGGAACCAGTGTCTTTATTGGCAAATTAGTCTTTGCAACGCATCATTATAGAGGTGCGAAAAGTGTACCTGACAATGTTTCAGGGCTCTCTTTCAAATGTCTCAGAGAAGTATTTGAAATCGGAAAAAAAGCCTTCCCACTCGATGCTCTTATCTCCTTTCTTTGTCTTTCTGAAATCCTAGGGAGCATAATCCTTCAACTATGTTTGTTTTCTCTTCGGTCTTATCAGATAATATTTATTATTTTTATGTTGTATTCAGACACTTTGTTTTTTTTTTTCTGTTGAACTTAAGTACTTCTCCTTTGATGGTGTAGGGCATATTATGGGTTTGATTTTCTTCAAAACTACTGTGATGCCCTAATCATGCCAAAAAGACCATCGATTATCAAGTTGGTGCGCGCCATTAATTTTTTCCTTTGGATCTATTTTCTTGCTAATGGATCGCAAAAAAACCTAATTGTCTTTTTAGGTTTTTGAAAAATATTCAAGATTTGAGGTGCGGGAAGAGATAAGAAGGCATGACCGAAGGAGCACAAATGGAGGGAGCTTTTGGCTACAGAAAACCATTTATTAAGTTGGACTTCTCTAAAAACCCTTTTTATTTTATATTATTAGTTGGTGTGTGTATTTTTTGTTTCTACGATTTTCTTAGAGACATTGTTTCCTCTCAGTAAAAGGGTACTTTTTTTGTTGAGCTCTATTTGATTTATTTTTTATTATGGTTGTAATTTTTATTGCTATTTTGGTTTGTATGTGTTATGAAGGATAATTCATCAAATATTTAAGGCTGCCAAATCAATCAAGGATAATATGGCTTGAGATATTTGTGCTATTAGTAATTAAGGATGCACTCCTGAAGGTAATCTGCTTTGAATGCTTGAATTTTTATGCTCCAAGCCTCAAGCAAACTGTTTTCCATTATAAATGGTTTGGAACAAGATAACAGTGTTGTACCCCATTTTTATCAAGAAATATAGCAATCACAATGATTTTTTGTGCTCCAATAAGAAATTGCTCTTGATTTCTATCAATTTTACAATGGCTCATAATGTTTGAAAAGAATAAGCATTCATGCATGTTTTTTCTTTGAAAGATACAAGGTGTTTCATACAATTCTGTAAAATTATAAGTTTGATTGTAGGAACTTTATTCAAGAGCAAGAGGCAAGAAGAGGAGATCCTCTCTTTCTTTGAACAAATTTCTTTTGTCTACTTGAAGGTACAAAGGATACACATGTTAGTTATGTCTATCTCTAGATCTTCAACTTTTGAGGAAATTAACTAAATTTAATGACAGCAGGAACTACAGTTGTTGAATGAGAAACGCAATCTGGTGAGACAATTATCTTAACTAAGCAAGGTTAGTAAATTTCTTTGTAAATTATAGTTATATTTTAACATCTTACTTATATGATATCAATCTTAAACTTTGAATGTCAAACTTTTATTAGGTAGTTGATGAGAAGCAAAGTAAACCTAACCATCCCGTGTCCAATCATTTGGCTCAAAGAAAAGATTATCTTGAAGAAAATTTAACACTTGCTCATGATTTGAAAGTAAGTATACTTTCATGATTTGAAAGTAAGTATACTTTCATGATTTGAAAGTAACACTTCTCTTGTGAAGAAATTGGAAAATAAATAATTTTTTATGTGTGTAAAAGTCAGGAAGAACTTTTCATTAAGCTATGTTGAGGAGGATTATTGCTTTTTAAAACATTTATTTACTTGATTATCATGTGATATACGATATATCCAACACCTACTAATATTGTAGAATGATGGAAGATTAACTTTATTCTAATACCTTTTTATCTTATGAATTTAACCCTTAATCCCAATTCTATAAGCTTTGTACAATGCTTCAACAAGATGGCAAATCAAATTTATATGTTGCAAATTATTCTTCTCATACTCGGTCAAGATTATTCTTTTAATGCGAGCATTCATAAGTTGGTAAAAGTTGTTTGATATTATATTTTGTTCTAAAAATGTATGGATTGTGATATATGTTAATACTAATGTGGTATATGAATGGACAGATGTCCCATGGTACAAAGAGCACCTTCTTGGTTCTATTATTGTCATAATTCTTATGAGAACTATACAATATCATCTGATGCAATTATATTTCATGTAGGTTATTTAAAGAGTTATAGGACCCTTCAGATGTTAGTGGAATAACTAGGTATTTATTTACACTTCTAAAGTTTAGGGTAGTCATTTTGAGATTTCTGTCATGAAAGGTGCATTATTTCACACCATCGGAGAATAATGCATAAGAGCACCTACAAAACTTTGGTGCCAACATTTGGCCTTTTCTTGCAAGGTATAACTTACGATAAAACTTTGGAATTGTAATTAGTGGTAAGTTTGTCAAAGCTCTTATACTTTTGTTGTGTTATTTTTAGATATTAGAAAATAGTGCATGAATAATTGCTTCTAAATCATACTTAAAAATTAAAGTTCATTGGTATTTGTTTATGCAAATTTTATTCTCATAATTTAATAAAAGTGGTTAGCAAATTGGTTTTCTACAAGATTTTCAATTTTCTCCCAATTGTAGTGAATAAACTATATATCATTGAAAATTCATCTTTATCATATCCTTGTATGGTCTTTTGGTTTCATTTTTCAATTCTCTCATGATACAGTGTGGTTAATATAATTATACAATTGGTTAATGAGATGACCTTAGACTTGTAACCTATGAAAATTTGCTTAGGCATGTTAGATTGTTTGATTCATATTCTGCTATTTATGTTGAAGTTTTGCACTAAATTGTCAAATTATGATTATGAAGAATGAACATTTAATTATGTCATTATGTGTCGTTACAAAGTGAGGAAACTGGCATGATCTTAATCATCTGTTAAACTTTCACAATGTGCTCCTTCTTATACTGATTTTAATCTACATCATGCAAATCAATAATAGATTTGATGAGGACAAAGATTTGGTTGTCTCTTATGTCTCTTATGAAAGAGGAGCATATTTGTACCCTTAAAGACATTGGTCCCAAGTATTAGTTCTATGTTATATTAATGGTGGAAAGTTGAAGTTGTAACTAAAATGATATAAAATTTATTTCTTTTTTTTTCTCTTATACGTGGGTTTGTTTGCTAAATCAGTCAAAACTTGTGTCATTTTTACAATATGTGAATTGGATGGCTTTATTTGGGAGCCCTTGACCTATATTTTTATTCTGTTAGATATAGAACCATAAACTCTTAAATGTTATGTTTACGTGCTGTTTGCAATTTGTTCAGACCCTTTTTTGATAAAATTTTCTTCATTTTGATGTTTCTTAATTGCATTTTGAAATATATGCTTTGCTTATGTCTAAGAAAGATGGAATCGCTGAATTATGTATTGAATTGTTTTTATTCTTTGAATTTTGTACCAATCCCTTCAAGAGAGTTCTTCACTTTTATTGAATTTATTTGGACAAGATTTTATACAAAAGATAAATGTAAGGAACTTCTTTTTAAATAATCATGAAAAAGTAATATAGGAGAGCTTTTACAAATTAGACAATCTGTATAAACTTTATTTATCTTATTTTCTTCTCCTACATGTGGCTTTGCAAAGAAATATTACAAGATATATTTTTCATCCTGATAGAGAGAAGGCAAAACATTGTCTTAATTTCATTAGGAACTAGCCCTAAATCTTTTCTAATTTTATTTAAAAAAAGTAATATAATTAAACTTATTTTGAATAAATAATTATTTTATTTTCAAACATCAATGGAAATAATTTTAAAGGATATTTATTTTTACAATCAAAACTTATATATACTTATATGATCTGTTTCTAAATTTTTTTCATTAATTGAAACATTAATTCCATTAAATCTTTTTAATTTTTTAACTATGACTGAATTATTTTTTATTTCATACGTTTTAAAAAATTTTAAATTTATATATTTATAATTAATAATTACATGTTTAATTTGTAAAGATTTTTTATCAATGAGTTGATTTGATTAATTATTTTAAATTTCTTTAATTATTAATGGAGAATTTCAGTTCATGCATTTTCATTTGTCTATTTCTTTTAAATACTTTAAATTTCTTTAATTATGTCTAAAATCTATTTTTTTAATTATATTTTGTCAAATATAATTTTTATTATTATTGTCATTAAAATACCTGAATTATATCTCACAAAAAGTAATACGATTATTAAAATTGTGACATCCCATTTAAATAGAATAATCTACTAAATAAAACATCACATAGTTATAATAATAAGGAGCACACAAGATGAACAGTACACTTAAAAGGATTCACTATTACAGTCATCCATCAAATGTATTTAGAAAGGAACTTAGGCACTCCACCATACCATAAGCAAACATAAACCAGGGAAATTAACAGTTTTGCAAAAGAGTTGCTCCTAGAACAAGGAATTACAAAAGGCACTAGGCCATCAACTATTCCTGAGAACCGGGGGTCTTTGTCAGATACTATGCTATTGGGCACTCCATGAAGCCTCACTATCTCCTTGATGTAGAGCTGTGCTAACTTAGCCATGGACATTATGAGATTCACCGCCAAGAAGTGAGGACTCTTGGTTAGTCGATCTACCACAACCCATATAGCATCATGACCTCTCACGGTTCGTGGCAAATGGGTAAAGAAATCCATCGTTATGCCATCCCACTTCCACACCGAGATATCCAAGGGCTGGAGCGCCCCACCGGGCATCTGATGCTCCACCTTCGCCTTTTGACAAGTCAAACAGACCGATACGAACTGTGCAACCTCCTTCTTCATTCCTTGCCACCAAAAGTTTTTCTTGAGGTCTTGGTACATCTTAGTCATGCCAGGATGCAGACTAAGACGACTTTTGTGCCCTTCCTCAAGGATCAACCTTCTCACCTCTGCATCACTAGGCATGCTAACTCTGCCTCTGAACCTCAACACGTCATCACCACCCAAGGCAAACTCCTTTGCCTGATCAGATCCAAGTAGCTCTTTTACCCTCTGCAAACTAGCATCCTATGTTTGCTTCTCCTTAATCAAGCTTAGGAAGTCACTGGATATAGCTAAGGTGCTACACCAAATGGATTTTGGTTCCAACTCAACTTGTATCTTTATATCTTTGAAGCTCTTAAGCAACTCCAACTCTTTAATCATTAGATGTGTCACATGCATCGTTTTCCTACTCAAAGCATCCACCACCACGTTTGCTTTCCCCGGGTGATAAAGGAGTTCAAAGTCGTAGTCCTTTAGGAACTTTATCCACTGCCTTTGCCTCATATTCAACTCTTTTTTATCAAAGAGGTATTTCAGGCTCTTGTGGTCGCTAAACACACGGAACTGTGCCCCATACAGATAGTGCCTCCAGATTTTCAAAGCAAAGACCACCGCCGCTAGTTCTAGATCATGAGTGGGGTAGTTTTTCTCATGCACTTTCAGTTGCCTTGAAGCATAAGTCACCACCTTCCTTTCTTGCATCAAGACGCAACCAAGGCCCTGATGAGAGGCATCACAAAAAACCTCAAAGGGTTTACTGACGTCCAGAATGACCAACACCGGAGCACTTGTCAATCTCTACTTAAGCTCCCTGAAGCTTTCTTCACACCTATTAGTCCATGCAAATGGTGGGTCCTTCCTGGTTAGCTGTGTATGCTACTATCTTGGAGAACCCCTCTATAAATCTCCTGTAGTAGCCAGCTAGACCCACAAAGCTTTGAATCTTCATCATTTACTTGGGACATTCCCACTGTATCACAGCCTCCACCTTAGTTGGATCCACAACTATACCCTGAGCTGATATCACGTGCCCCAAGAACTGCACCTCGCTCATCCAGAAGTCACACTTTGATAACTTAGCAAACAATTGCTTCTCCCTTAAGACAACAAGCACTATCCTCAGATGTTCGGCGTGTTCCTCATGCGTCCTGGAGTAGATGAGTATGTCGTCTATAAAGACCACGACAAACTTATCTAGAAATGGGCGGAAGATCCGGTTCATGTAATCCATGAACAAAGCTGGAGCATTGGTCACACCAAATGGCATAACCACATACTCGTATTGCCCATATCTAGATTTGAAAGCAGACTTCTCTACATCCTCTACCTTCACCAAGCTCTGATGATAACCTGACCGGAGTTCAATCTTGGAGAACACTGACACCCTATGTACCTAATCCATCAAATCATTTATCCTTGGCAATGGGTATTTGTTCTTGATAGTCAGCTTGTTCAACTGTCTATAGTCCACACACAACCTTGAGCTACCATCTTTCCTTTTTACTAGCAAAATAGGGGTTCTCCATGACGAAGCACTAGACCGTATAAACTGCTTCTCAAGCAACTCCTCAATCTGCTTCTTTAACTCCACCAACTCCACAGGAGCCATGCGGTAAGGAGCTATCGTTGACACAGGACCAGCTCCTGGTACAAAGTTTATGGAGAACTCGACTTCTCTCCTCGGGGGCAAACCTGGTACCTCTTCAGAGAACACATCCTCAAATTCCCTGACCACAAGTATCACTATTATTCTTTCCTCCTTCTCAACCTCCATCCTAGCAAAGATTATATAGCACTGTGAGTCGTCCTGGATTTCCTTCATAACCCCATGGGAAGACAACAACTCAGGCTCCTCTGAGTTGGAGAACAACAACTTCTTCTCCCGACAATCTATGACAACGTGATTGGCGAAGAGTCAATCTATTCCCAAGATCATATCTAGCCCTTGCAGAGGGAGTTATATAAGATTAACTTTATACACACGTCCCTCTACTTCCACTGGACACCTAACACACACTGAAGAAGTCCTAACCAACCCATATGTTAGAGTAGATACCACGAGATCGAACTGTAGTTCACACACCAGCAGACCTAACTCCTGCACACAAGACTCCGACACAAAAGAGTGTTGCTCCAGAATCAAAAAGCACGCAGCAAGACTTGCCAGAAATCACACAACAACCAACGACGAGGTTACCTGAACCCGCTGCCTCTGACCCCGTCATCGCATAGACCCTGCCTGTAGCTTGAGGCCTGCTGCCTCCCCTCCTTTGCTGAGTCTGACCAGAAGTCTGATATGTAGGTCGCGCCACTGCCCTCCTCAAAGTGGGACAATCTCTACAAAAGTGGCCCTCCCTACCACAATGGTTGCACCTGCGGAAACCTGATAGCTGCGAGTAAACACTCTCCACATGTGGTCCCCCACCATGGTGGCACTGGATCCCTCTAGGCGAGGAAGAAAAGCCTTTAGGCCCCTGAAACTGTGGATGAGGCCTAGCATACAGCTTCTTCTTCTCTTCACTCTCGGCCTGGACCAAGATGATCTGCTAACCCTCTGTTGTGGATACTGTTGGGCTTTTACCTCCAATTTCATCTTCTCCATAACCCTAGCCTTTTCCACCAAGGCGGCAAAGTTCTTGATGGAAAGCGGGGCTACCATTAAGCGAATGTCTCCTTTGAGACCATTCTCAAACTTCCTGCAACGCCACTCCTCATCGAGCGGCATGGTGTAGAAGCGTCCCAGATGCTTGAATCTCTCTGCATACTCTGCTACAGACTTGTTTCCCTGCGTCAGTTGGAGGAATTCCAACTCCTTTGCGTATCTCACGCTGTCTGGGTAGTACTCAGACAAAAACCTCCTCTTGAAGGCCTCTCAAGTGATCTCCTAATGTTTCTCTTCCATAACTAACCTCATACTGGCCCACCAATGCTCAACCTCTTTTGTGAGCATGTAGACCGTGAAAGCAAGCCTGCTCTCATCTGGGCATCTCTTGGCATCAAAGATGCGCTCCATATCTTTCATCTACTGGTCTGCCTGGTTGAGACTCGTCTAGCCATCAAACTTTACAGGTTAGTGCTTCAAGAAATCTTCCAAACTCCATTCAGGGGGTGGAGGTTGGGGATAAGGACCATACACCGGAGCACCAGTCGCATTCTCCCCTAACTGGCGGAGAGCATCCATATGCTGCCTTTGGGCAGCCTCAGAAGCCTGCCTCATAGCCTCCATCTACTGCATCACAAGGTGTTATTGCTCAAGAGAGGCCTCTTGACGTTGCATAGCCGCCTCGTGCTGTTGCAACATGGCGTTGCTTTATTGTGTCAAGGCTACAACCATAGCCTCGATTGCCCTAGCTAGATCTTACCCGTCACCCTGAGGGGGTGGAGGAGGAGCTATACGTGGGGGTGCCATATCAATGGACACACAGAAAGAACCATTAGAAACTTGGTTAAACTAGAAACTTATCTAAACATGACAAGAAAGGCACGACGAAAGCTTAGCAAACACATAGCCCACAGAAACTAAGGAACGATGGCTCTAATACCATAAAAATGTGACATCCCATTTAAATAGAATAATCTACTAAATAAAACATCACATAGTTATAATAATAAGGAGCACACGAGATGAACAGTACACTTAAAAGGATTCACTATTACAGTCATCCATCAAATGTATTTAGAAAGGAACTTAGGCATTCCATCATGCCATAAGCAAACATAAACCAGGGAAGTTAATAGTTTTGCAAAAGAGTTGCTCCTAGAACAAGGAATTACAAAAGGCAGTAGGCCATCAACTATTCCTGAGAGCCACACATAACAGGTTCAAATTACACAACACCGTTGCCACCACCAGGTCTACCTTCAACATTTCCTCCATCTGCTCCCACCAATAAGGTGATCATCGCAAAAGAGAAGACAAGACAAGAACATACACAAAAATGAAAGGGTAAACTAGTGAAAATAAATTTAACATATTATAGCAAAGAGATACTTAAAACAGTTCATCAAGTAAGCAGTAAGTAAACACCGATTCATGTTATAGCAACTAAACAAGACACTATGACCTAATTATCCGGATACATATACTATGATCGGATTCACTGGACGTTTGCACTCGTGGTGGCCTCTACTGCTCTGTAGAGCCATTGCCAATGGGTTTCACCCTACCACACACAAGGTTAGCCTTTAAGCGTCTAAGGTCATTATCCTGCCAGAGACTAAGGCCTCCCGCTACTCTCACCACTTGGGTTAGTTTGCTCTACATGAGACTCATTGACCCTTTAGAGTTTCAGGATGCAGTCCTTACTTGAATCCTTATCTTAATATATACACTACACACCACCATGAGACTCCCCACGAGACTCATGGAATTATGCCTATCTCACACCATTTCATGTTTCTCATACCATAACCACCACCTTTATCTCACACATCCAATTCTCATGCCACAATACCACCATCCAACAGTTCCAAGTCATACATTAATCCAAACATGCCACTTTCATTTCATATAAATCCAATAACACATGCATATTCAAAATAATATTCAGCCACAATAGAAACAGGGAACAAAACAACGAAATTTCGCACTGTTCTCGCTTAGGCTCAACGCCTTCGCTCAGGCGACATCAATGGTCTCGCATAAGCTAGGCATTCTCGCCTGAGCGAGACTTGAAACAGTACCACAATGAGCACTCTGCGAGACCGCCCTTCGCCCAAAACGCAGATCCCTCGCCTAGACGAGAACACGAGCAAAGAACACTAGATTTCCTCGAGAACTCGCTTGGGCGAGTCACTCTCGCCTGAGCGAGACAACGCGTCGCTCAAAACCAGAGGCCTCCGCCTGAGCGAGCTGCTCGAGCAGAACCTGGGCGAGTCTCAGCTATTCTCGCTTAGGCGAGACGAGCTCGCTTGGGCGAGAATTACAGTACTCGTCACTGTTACACGCATGCAGCAGAAACACATACTCAATAGCAACATACCAGAATGCAAACAGGCCAGTTCATACTATCCAAAACATCATTCAAGCATAAAAACATGGAACAGACCAAAAGCACGTAGAAATTGCTCTTAAACACTTAAAACCAAGTTTCCCTTACCTTGCTTAGGTACCCAAAAAGGCAACAGACTCGCAACTACGAATATAGCAGCTCCCAGAACTAAGGTAGTGAGCTGAAAAGTGGAAACTAGAACATAAACAAGGGTACAAAGTTAAACCCTACCCAGACCAACATACAAAAACGGTGGGAAGGAGAAAAATTGATTAAGGACCTCAAGTTTTTTTTTTAACTCACCTAGAAGCAGGATGAACGTAGCTAGCCAAAAAGGAGGAGGGTTCGTTGTGCCCTAGCAGAGCTCTAGTTGGAGAAGAGGTCAGAGAAGAGAAATCTGTTTTTCTGTAAATGAGACAGAGTGCATGGGTTAGGGCTGGAAAGGGGTATTGGGTCCCCTTACTAGACTGGCCTTAGACCCACAAAAAGTTAGGCCCAACACAAAAAGCTAAAAATAGAGCTTACAAAAATAATATAGATAAATATATAAAATAATATTTAAATAATATTCTATGAAAGCGACTTATAAAGAAATTTTACTTGATGATAAATATTTAAATTGAAATAGATAAAAAATTCAATTTAATAATATTTGTGCTCGTATGTGTAAAACTTGGAATTGATTTATACAATTAATATTTATATAATTTGTTTCTAAAATTTTTTCATGAATATACTAATTAATTGTATTAAATGTTTCTAATTTTCTAAATATGAAAGGATTTCTCTTTTTATTCCAAAGGTTTTGAAATCATTCAAAATTATACTTCTTCAATTAATGATTACAGGTGATTTCATTCATTATTTTAAATTTCTTTAATCATGAATGGAGTTTTAATTAGTAATTAATAATATTATTATAATTACTATTATTTTTCTTATTATTATTTTAATTAATAAATATGTTTTATTTTAAATTATTCTTTTAATTATAACTCAATAAATTTTGAATTAATATTTATTATATTTTATTATTTCATTTACCATGTCAGTTTTAAAATTAATTTAACTTTACAATTATTGTAGAGATCAATTATTTTAATTATAGTGATTATATTTGATTTTCAACAAAAATAATTAAAGAATCAATTAAAATTCTCTTCCTTTGCAGTATATTTATTAGTGATATAATAATTTTAATCAATAATTATTTTTCATTGGAATATTTTTTTCAAATATTAATGTTATTTTTACTATTACTGTTTGCTATTGAAAATATAATAAACTTACATATTTTATTTTAACCTTATTTTTATTTATTTATTTATTAATACTATTATTTGAATACTAAATGGAGATTGAATTTATATTTACTGAAAATTGAAAATATTTATTGCACTTTATTATTTTCATAAAAAGTTAATATAAAATAATTTTTTTAATTATTTTCTTATTAAAAATACCTGTGATTAATCATTTAACTTTTTTTATATTATTATTATTTAGTACGGGATCTATAATCCATCATATGTATACATTGTTATTTTAATATTATTATTGTCATCGTTATTATTAGTATTTGTATTACCATTATTCAATTATTATTATTTTATTATTGTTATCTTTTTATATTATTATTATTAGTATTAATGAATATTTAATATTATTATTACTTATATTATAAATAAAATTATTATTTTACTATTATTATTATATTGTTATTTATTATTATTATTATTATTATTATTATTATGGTTGTTGTTTTGTACATTATTTTACTGTATACATTTTACTTTACCAATATGTGTGAATACACATTTATTCTAACATTTTTATTATATATTACTTTATGTAATTTGATTAAGAATTTTGTTATTCATATATTATACACATTTTGTAACACTCCATTTAAATAATAATCATATTTTAAATGAAATGTCACATAGAAATATAAGAAGTGAGGTTTCGGAGTATTACGTCACTCTATATAATTAACCCAAGATATTTAGAGGAAACCAAGACACACCACGATGCCAATACAAAACAAAATACAAGAAATTGATAGTGGTCAATTTAGTGTTAAAAGGAAAAAACAGTACATGGGCCATAGCCTTGTAAGAAAGCCCAAAATAGCGGAATCCAACCCAAGTAGGCTATGCGACAGAACCTCCATCACCCTGATGACCACGGGTGTTTCTCACATCTGCTCACATCAATAAATTGATTATCATCTCAAAAGAGAGAAAATCACACATGCAGAACATACAACAAACAAACAGAAGGGTAAGCTAGAGCAAAAAATAGTTCATCATACAGTTTTATACATCTCCATAATCCAAAATGTAAATATCACCCAATAATGTTATGACTTGCACACAATACACTAAGACTCGAGACACGACTCATCCGGATACATATAATTAGTCAGATTCAACATATGCTTGCACTTGTGGTGGACTTCCTTGCTCTACCGAGTGAATTGTTATAGTGTCTCCCCCCCCCCCCACACACACAAGGTTAGCCCTTAATGGATTTCAGGCATCCTGCTACTTTCACCACTAGAGTCAGTACGCTCTATGTGAGACTAACTAACTCTTTAGAGCATTAAGATGCAACCTTACCTTGAATCCTTACTAAATTATATAGATGGGGCACCACCATGAACTCCCACTAACAGGAGTCATGAAATTATGTCCCGACCAACTGAGACACCATCATGAGGTCTCACCTAGAGGCTCATGGAATTATGTCCTAACCAATGAGGCACCACCACAAAATTATCGTGGAATTACGTCCTAAACATACCAACACCATGTTTCTTTCATCAATATAACATCATCATTCATATCAATTCCATGTCACTTTCATAACCAATCATGTGATACTCATTTCATGTCAAGATCATGCCAAACCCATCATCCACAACCCACAAATCCTCTTACTCATGCATATTCATTCATCTCATGCTTTAACATAACAACCCAACCAAACATGTAGCAAACACTCATAAACAAAGAAAGAAATAGGACCCAAGCATTATCTTGCCCAACTCTCGCTCAGGCTGAAAGGTCTCGCTCAAGAGAGAGGTGTCTCTCGCTCAGGCATGCTCCTTTCGTCTAGGCGAGGGCTCGAGAGATGGAAACAGTAGCCTTCGCGTCCTTTCGCTTAGGCGAGACCTCCTTGCCTGAGCGAGATGGACTCTCGCTCAAAACTAGAGCTACTCGCTTGAGCGATAGCTCGCGCAGGCATCCTGGGCAAGTCACTACTAATCCCGCCTAGGCGAGACATGCTCGCTTGGGCAAGAAAACCAGAACCCTCCACTGTTTCGTGTGTGCTCAGTTCAGTCATTCAATCATATCAATCGTACATTTCATATTCATACCATCAGGTCAGGACTTCACCCAAGCATGCCAAGACACAAAAAACAAACAAGAACAACTAAATATGATTTAAACGCAAAACCCTAACTTCCCTCACTTGGAAAGGGGGTAATATCAGACTTTGACCCTTAAGCTAACGAATCTTGTAGCTCCAGGAGCAGATTTACAAACTGGAACAACGACATAGAAAGGAACGAGGTTACCATAGTGGACCTCTAGCGGAAAACAAAAAGGAGACTTAGAAAGGAACTAGTATGAGCTGAGAGTTAACTTACGTGATGTGGAACGAGATTGAGCTAGCTTGAAGTGAACTGAGGGCTAAACCCTAGCAGAGTCTCTGTGGAGAGAATGAGAGTGTGAGGAAACTGTTTCTTTACAAGAATGGCAGAAGTGAGAAGGATTTAGTTGTCTTAGGAGCCTTGGACACCCTATAGGTCAACCCTTAGGCCTATTACATTTGGGGCAACCCCTTGAATTTGGAGCAGAATAATAATAAAGAAATTAGTGGACCTTACACATTTACTTAAACACTTTAATATAACATTATTATTATTCTAACATTTATGCTAATAATAATAATATTATTATTAATATAATAATAATAATAATAACAACAACAATAATTATTATTATTATTTTGTGGGACAATCATAATTATTTTAATATCTACGTTATTCTACTATTTAGTATTATTACTATTTTTAATTATTATTCAATTATTATTATTATTTTGCATTATAGTATTATTATAATAATAATAATAATTATTATTATTATTTTGTACGAAATCCATAATATAACATATGTCTACATTACTTTATTATAATTATTTTTAATATTAATATTATTATTATTCTATTATTTTTATTTTTATTTTTATTATTATTAATATTACTATTAAGTATCATATATATATATATATATATATATATATATATATATATATTTTTTTTATTTAGAATAATTTATCTTTAACTTTATATGTTTATGATTCCATATCGCCAATTTATTTTAAATATTGATTTAAGTTTTATATTCATACTCCTGTTAACAAATTTTAATATTAATTTTGTTTTGTATTTAACGGGATTTATAATACACAATATACTTACACTTTATTTTAACCACGATATGTGTATACGCATTCCATTTTAATATAATATATAACTCAAATTAATTATAAATTTTAATCACATAAAAATATTATTGCACTACACGTAATTAATAATATATTACTATAATTAGTATTAATATGATTATTATTAATAAATATTTATTATTATTATTATTATTATTATTATTATTTTGTTAGGCATTCATAATCCACTTAATATCGACATTATTCTACTATTTAGTATTGTTATTATTTTTATTATTAATATTATTTTTATTCTATTATTACTTTTTTTTCTTTATAGTATTATTATAATAATAAATTGTTTTACGGGATTCATATAATACACAAAATGTCTACATTATCCTACCATTTAGTAATATTGTAATTATTTTTATTATTAATATTACTATTATTCTATTATTATTATTATCATCATCATTACTATTATTATTATTCTTATTATTATTGTTGTTTAAAACATGATCTTTTATTCATAATATGTCTACATCTTATGTTGTCAATAATGCTACATCTTATGTTGTCAATAATGCGTGTGTATTTCATCTTATTATAACTTTATAAATTGTAGATGAGTATTACATGTCACATTATGTTACATGTTATATATATATATATATATATATATATATATATATATATATATATATATATATATATATTTATTTTGATTAGAATAATTTATATTTAACTTATCTTTATGATTCCACATTGCCAATTCATTTTAAAATATTGCTTTAAGTTTTATATCCATACTTTTGTTAATAAATTTTAACATTATGTTCGTTTTTTATTTTACGGACTCCATAATACATATTATACTTATATTTTATTTTAACAACAATCCATGTGTACACATTTCATTTTAATATAATTATAACTCAAAAGTTTAATTACAAATTTTAGTCATATAAAAATATTGTTTTACTACACGTAATTAATAATATATTACTATTATTAGTATTAATATGATTAATATAATAAATATTTATTATTATTATTTTGTGGGACATTCATAATCAACTTAATATTGACATTATTCCACTATTTAGTATTATTATTATTGTTTTTATTGTTATTCCATTATTATTATTATTATTATTATTATTATTATTATTATTGTATTATAGTATTATTATAATTATTATTTTGTACGGGATTTGTAAGACACAATATATCTACATTATCCTATTATTCAGTGTTATAATTATTTTTATTATTACTATTACTATTATTCTATTATTATTATTATTATTATTATTATTATTATTATAATAATAATAAGTGTTTCGTACAGGATCCCTCAGTCATAATATGTCTACATCTTATTTTGGGAATAATGCATATGTATGTATTTCATCTTATTATAACTTTCTAAATTCTAAATGGGTATTACATGTCAAACTATCTTATATGATATATATTGTTAGTGTATAACCAGGTACATCCCGGCCTAGTAAGGGGAAAATGGCCGGGATCATCCCGGCCCAGGTAACAGAACCCTCATACCCTGGCCCAATCGCGGGGGGCTTCGATCCAGCGTGACGCTGACAGCCCAATAAGTGTGATGGCCGGGCACATCCCAACCCTCTTGGCCGAGTACATCCCGGCCCAAGGGAGTGGCAGATGGAACATATGATTATGGCGCAGAGGTACAGAGGAGTAGCGCTCAATCTCAGTCAAAAAGAAGGAGTTGATATTTGGCGAAGTACAGACGGGCAAACCCCAAAAAAAGAAGGAGTTGATATTTGGGAAGTACAGACGGCCAAACCCCAAAAAGGAAGGAGTTGATATTTGGGAAGTACAGGCGGTCAAACCCTAAAAAGGAAGGAGTTTATCTTTAACAAAGACACAGACGAGCAATCTCAGCCAATAAGGAAAGAACCGATGCGTGCAACCTTAGTTAGAAAGGAAAAGAATTGATCCTCGAATACAAACGGCCCACAAATAATAATAATAGGTCCATTCAGAAGTTAGTATAAATTAAGGCCTAGTGAACACGTAAAGGTACACTTTTCTCATTAACCAATTACACCTCATATCGATCACTTTCTGACTTGAGCGTCGGAGTGCCTGTAGGTACCTCCACCCCCGGAGTGCAGACGGTAGGGAGATCCAGGAGGAGCCCAGGGAGGAATAGGAGGAGGTTCGACACAGAGGGTTCTTGAGATCGTCTGGTTCCGTACCGAAATAGTATCGATCAGGTACATATATATATATATATATATATATATAGGCTTAAATATGTTTTTGGTTCCTCAAGTTTCAATGAATTTTGAAATTAGTCCCTCTTTGAAACTTGATACCAATTTTGTCCTTCATCTTTAGAAATGTGTGGATTTAGTCCTTATTACCAATTTTTATTAAGTTTATCTGACGTCTCAAGTGCATTTGTATTTTAATTGTTTACATCGTTTGACACACTTTCGTTCCAATGTTAACTTAAATATTATCATAAAATGCATTTAAAATGTCAAATTAACTTAACAAAATTTGGTAAGAAGGACTAAATCCATAAATTTCAAAAGATGAAGGACTAAATTCATTTTCATGTAATATATAACTCAAAAGTTTAATTATAAATTTAAATCATATAAAAATATTGTTTCACTACACAATATTAATAATATATTACTATTATTAGTATTAATATGATCAATATTAATAAATATTTTTTATTAATATTAAAATAATATTATTTATTATTTATTATTTTATTAATAAAATAATTATAATTGTTTTTTAAAATTATCAATTTTTTAAAACATTAAATTTATAATTATACATAATTATAATAATTAAATATAATTATATAATTAAACTATTTATTTAAATATGATAATGATTACATTAATATTTTTAATACAAATTAAAAAGAAAAAAAGAAACTAAGCACACGATAATAACTAATTAAAAATATTATAAAAAACTCATATATCTTAATTAACATTTCGACCTCTACCATTTCATCAATTAATGTTATCTTTTACATCAACCACAACAACTAAATCAAGAAAATATTATAAATAATTATTAAGATCAATTGAAAATATACAATCCACTACATTTATTACATTAATTTTAAAAAATCAATATTAAAATACTACTTAGGTTAAATTATTATTGTTGTAAAATTATACACAAAAATAAACATTGTAACTAATGAATGGGATTTCCCATAAATAAATCCGTATCTAACGTATATTTATAATTTTTTTTATATTCTTGTAACTCAATAACAATAAAATTAAAATGAATAAAATTTTACTAACACAAATTCAAATGAAGTTAATATACATAACAATTTAATAAAATTTTAATATCACGTTCAAAATCAAGTCATAACAAATAATCAAAATGAAGATCTAAGAACTTATATTTAAAACAAAGTCCTGACATAACAAAAATTCCTACCCACAAATAGGTTCAATTCCTCCAAATCTATTTCAGAGCCGTTTAGAATGCCCACATAAACATTTCCCAGGTTCTAGAAAAACAAGACACATGAATACATCCATTACTTGGGATAACAACAAAGAGGTTGAGAAAAATAGAAAATATTTGATTAGTTAGAGTGAAGAACTCACTAATATAATAAGATAAGCTTCAGCAGTGATCTCAAATTGAGCTTTAACTCAGGCACCACTGTTGAAACTAACTGCCATAGGCTTGAAGTATTTTCGAACTTCATGTATGTTTCTGAAAGGCCTTATATCGTTCCAGCAGAGAGGTAAAGTCTGATCATAATGTGCTGCTTTCAAGGGCTTTCCAGTTAAGTTAATGACCATGTTAAGTAACCTGTCTTTATTTTCTGGCACAAGAATATAAATATGTGAACCTAAATTTTGATGAACAATGAATGAACTTAATTAGTTATTACCTTTTACAAAACTTACATGGTCATTTAGAAGAAATGCTTCATGCCTATTGGAAACACTTCAAATTGGGGAATATGGTGAAAATCATTTAACTGACCCAAGAAAGTAATGCTTGGTAAGCATGAGCGTTGAAGTAACTATGAGAAATCCTAATGTCAAAAACAACAGTCAGACAACCAACCCCAGTTTTCTTTCCTCTGAAAACAAGTTCAACTCGCCTTGTAAAGTAATGTTTGTTGAGACAAAGCACACAAGATTTAAATCAGGACACACAATCATGAATTATTAAGAACATGTGGAAAATGTTAAACAAGGATTTGACTTCTTAAGGTGTACTAATGAATCAACAGATGAAATTGGAGTCCCCACGTTATTTCTATAAAAAAAAGAAAACAAATAACAAACTGATTTAGATTTGAAAGGAAGGAGAAATAAAAATTGCCAACCAAAGGAGGTAAACCAAACAACTAAGATATTGGCAAAGTTTTGAAGCTTAATGCTACCACCACGGGGATATGCGTGAACATGCCAAAATAGCTGCCTGTCAAATGCCAATGCCAGTTGTACGTTTATTCCAAGGGTAAATACTGCAAACTATGGTATGCCTGTTCCAAGGGTAAATAAATAAATTGGGAACTTTTGGAATAGAGATGGGGAACTAGGGATACCCAAGAATCCATCCATGATCCATCTATACCATACAAAATAAATCTTTAAGATGACAAACTTTTCATTTAATACTGTTATATTTTATAATAATATGTTCACAGTACCAAGAACAAACATTCACATTATATATTTTATACTTCTTTGAAAAAATACATTCACTTCACCATTTCTACAATAATATATTAATGTATATTAAAACTTTAAGTTAAAAAAAAACAAATACAATTAAAATATTATTATTATCTTTAAGTTGTAATATGTCATAGATTGGATTTTTAAGGATGCCATCCACATCTATTTTAGATCCAAATAATTGAATTAGATTTTCGGTTCAAATTCTTTTTTTCAGCAAAACTAGTTTTGATTTTTTTAAAATTCAGATTCAAAATTTGGATCAAAATTTAAATCCAGTCTAAATATTTGGATCAAGATCAAAATCCAGAATCCATTTTTTAAAAAAGAAATTTAAATTGAATTTTATAAAACTTGTGTCCTTAAGGGCGACACGATACAATTTGGCAAAAGATGTTAATTTGGCCCAACCCCTAGGTATAGGGCCTAGCCCACGTGGGGTAGGGCCAAAAAAGTCCACAAGGCAAAAAAGCCCCGTCCAGGTCTAGGACCCATCCAGGTCGTCAGACCAGGCCAAGCTGACCCATTTAGGTCGTTGGGCCGACCTAGTCTGTCTCACTCATCGTACCAGCCCGACCTCACACGGTTGGGTCGTCGGGCTCGCATGGCACCTTAAGGTCATTGGGCCCGCCCAGTCCGTACAGGTAGTCTAGAACGACCCATCCGAGTTGTTGGGCCGACTCAGCATGCCTTAGTCATCGGGCCGACTCAGCCTATCCAAGTCATCGCGCTCGCTCAGATCGTCAGGCCCGCTCGGTCCATCAGGGTCGTCGAGATTACCCAATCCGTACAAGTCGTCAAGCACGACCCGTCCCAATCGTTGGGCCAACCCAGTCCATTCAGATCTTTAGGCCCGCCTGGCTGTTCAGGTCATCGGGCTGACACAACTTTTTTAGGTCGTCGAGCCCGATCGTCTTGTTCGGTTCGTCAAGCCCGCCGAGCCCGTTCGTGTGTTTGGGCTCGCTTGACCCATTCAGGTTGTCGGCCCCGATGACTCGTTCGAATCGTCAGGCCGCCCAATACTTCAGGATCGTTGGACCTGCCCGGTCCGTACAGGTCATCGAGCAAGGCCCGGGCGAGTCTTAATTTAGCCTTGTCCATCTCAATCTTTAGCCTAACACAACTTTAAATTTAAATTAAAAATTTGGATTGAATTTTTTGTATTATCCATATTTGAGAATCTTGATTTAGGGAATGGATATCCAATCCATAAAATATATAAAATGTAGATTAGATTGAAATTCAGATCCATAAAGGGATTTTAAATGAATTGGATTTTTAATAAAATGAATTTTAAATGGATTGGATCAGAGCAAAAGTCGATCGGATCAAGAAAATTAGATTTTTTGTCCACCCTTAATAATATGAGTGTTTCTTTTACTAGTTAGTGTCAAACTTATTACTACTTTGTCATCATTCTATTTATAATTATTTTGATCTATCTCCTTAGAAGGTGTCAACTATAGTAATTTTTTATATTAGCATGAGCCAACCAATATAATAGTATGCATTTGATTATTTATATTGAATCACAACTATTGTAGACTTAACAAAATAAGGCAAGGAGAAATCAAAATCATGTGATGGGCCAACCAAGGAAGTGGGTGTTAGTGACTATATAATGGACTTTAATTCCATGATGTTTCTTGCCCCGAGTCAAAGAACTTCAAGCTTATATTTGACCATTATTTCTTATACTCTTATAATAAGAGTGTTGTGTGAGGTTTGGATTAAATTATTACTTTAGAGAGAGTGGGTGTACTCGGGATCAAAGGGCATGGTAGAGTTGTCTATGTGTTTCCTTGTGTTTATTTTATTTCTCTATTAATAAAGTGATTCTCGGGGTTTTTCCCAACAGTTGTATCAAGAGTTATGGTTCGGTAAGGATTTTTTCTTAGTATGCTTTATGGTTGCAGCATTATCTGATCTTCCAGATCAGAAAAGATTAATTCCAGATTTGGTAGGATTTTTTCTTAGTATCCTTTGTGGTTGCAGCTTAGTCTGATCTTCCACATCAAAAAAGATTAATTCTTTGTTGTTGGAGAATCATCCTTGGTTGCTTAGCTTGCAATGGCTTTTGCAAGTGCGATCAAATGTGACATAGAGAAATTTGATGGAAGGATAAATTTTGGCTTGTGGCAAACTCAAGCCAAAGATGTGTTGATTCAATATGGATTACACAAGGTGTTAAAAGGAAGAACTTCTAACATGAAGGAAGAAGAATGGGAGGAGTTAGATTTGAGAGTTGCTAGTGCAATCCGTTTGTGTTTGGCTAAGAATGTTCTTGCAAATGTGTAAAATATGTCGATGGCAAAGGAACTTTGGGAGAGACTCGAAGGCTTATATCAAGCAAAGGGCATATCAAATCGGTTGTTATTGAAGGAAAAGTTTCATAACCTATGCATGGGTGATGATATGAAAGTCTATGATCATCTTAGTAATCTTAATGAAATTGTTTGTGAATTAGAGACAATTGGAGTTAAGGTCGAGGAAGAAGATATATCTCTAAGACTCATTTGGTCTCTTCCGTCATCCTATGAGCTTATCAAACCTGTCTTGATGTATGGCAAGGAAACATTGAATTTTGATGAAATTGCTAATAAGATCCTTTTTGAAGAGAGGGGGATGAAAAGTAATGAAAACATGACAACAAACTCAATGATGGTTGTTAGAAGTGGGACACATGGGAACAAAAACCATAAGATGAATGTGGTATGTTGGCAATGTGGAAAGCTTGGGCATGTGAGGAGAAATTGTCAAGGTGGAGATACATCACAGAAAAATGATTTAGATTCGGCTAAGAGTGTCTCTCTCATTATAGGAGACAATGATCTTTTATGAAAAAAATGCGATAAATATCCTCATGCCATAACCGCGTTGCCATGGAAAATGATGAGGTTTTGTAGCTGTAGATCTGATTTTGGGATTTGCGCTTGCTTTGCGTTTTGCTGGCGTTTGATGCAGGGTGCATGAAAATTCTTTGGATGACTATTCGGAGTGGAAATTCTTGGGATGGTTTGATTCCAAGTGGAAATTCTTGGATGATTTGATTCCAAGTGGAAATTCTTGGGATGGTTTGATGCCAAGTGAAAATTCTTCGAATGGTTTAGTTCTAAGTGGAAATTCTTGGGATGGTCTGATTCTGAGTAGAAATTCTTGGGATAGTTGGATTCCAAGTGGAAATTCTTGGGATGGTTTGATTCCAAGTGAAAATTCATTGGATAGTTTGATTCCAAGTGAAAATTCTTGGAACGACTTGATTTCAAGTGATACTCCTTATGATGGAGTATGATCGCTAGTATAGGAAATGAATATATGTTTATTTTAATCATGGTGGAGAATGTTGGACTGATAAAAATAATATGTTTTGAAAAGTCCCACCTCGTCTAGAATACCAAGGAAGTGGGTGTTAGTGACTATATAATAGGCTCTAAGTTCATGATATTTCTTGTCTCGAGTCAAAGAAACTTCAAGCTTATATTTGACTCTTATTTCTTATACTCTTATAATAAGAGTGTTGTGTGAGGTTTTAGTTAAATTATTGATTTAGAGAGAGTGGATGTACTCGAGATAAAAAGACATGAGAGAGTTGTCTATGTGTTTTCTTGTATTTATTTTATTTCTCTATTAATAAAGTGATTCTCGGAAAGTTTTTTTCAACCATATATATATATATATATAAAAGAAAAAAAAAGGAACGTTTTTAAGTAAGTAGGTAACTTTAAACTAGTTAGCTAGGAGGCAGCATTTACTACTTTTAAAATCATCGTTGTCAATTCAATCATCATGACCAATATTACATTGGCGAGCATTAAAACAAGGAGAGGAAATAGGCTGGTTTTTATTTTATTTTTGAATTAATATATATATATATATATATATATATATATATATATATATATATATATATATATATTT
>Ga0214543_1002851_pt1 | contig 34050 bp, 28 predicted proteins | sample CNSS2metaG_FD_160094 | JGI IMG/M metagenome (GOLD analysis project Ga0214543, IMG submission 160094) | Root nodule microbial communities from cowpea collected in UCLA plant growth center, Los Angeles, California, USA - CNSS2 | ecosystem: Host-associated > Plants > Roots > Nodule | place: USA... | reverse complement strand
TGATTAAAAGTGAGGATGCCAACAAATGAATTGAGTCTTTACATTGATTTATTTGTAAATCAACAACAATAATTAATTTAACAATAATCTCTAGATAACCAATGAAGAATCTTATTTAGAAAAAGCAATGGAATTGACCTATTTACTATTACTGTGTTTACAATCTTTCGTGTCATTTTCTTTGCATATCAAAACCTCCCTATTTTTATAGTTGCTAGTTTTAAATTCCATTTTTGAGAATCAAATATTTGAGATCAATTCCGTATTCGTTGTGAGACAACTCAGGGTTATCTTAACCCTAACTATTTTCTTCACTACAAACTGGCAATACTGAAGTTGCTAAAGTAGTGGTAATTTGATCGCCTAACGACAGCGATATCAGCACCCCACATCATTTTATGTCTCACTTCACGCACACCGTCAGTTTACTTTGTGCACCTCCATAATTACTAACCTCGCACCCCTGCCACACTTGTTTCATACTTTACTCTACGCATCCCCTTTTTCCTTTACCTCACACCCCTGTTTTAATTTTTGCTGCGAGTACCCTTGATATTTACTAACCTCGCACCCCTGTCACACTTGTTTCATACTTTACTCTGCACACCCCCTTTTTCCTTTACCTCACACCCCTGTTTTAATTTTATCTGCGAGTACCCCCTGATATTTACTAACCTCGCACCCCTGCCACGCTTGTTTCATGTTTTACTTCGTACACCACCATAATTGATAACCTTGCACCCTTGTTTATGTTTATCTTGTTTTGGGCCTATGTTTTATGTTTACTTCATGCACCTCACATGTTACTCATGCACTCTATTATTATTATTATTATTATTTTCTCACTTTTGTCCTTTTTGTTATTAAATTTTCTTTTATCCTTTTTTTTTGTTATTTACCTTCTTTTTTTACTTCTCAAAAAAAAGAGAAAACAAAAATATTTTAAATTATAAAAATTACAAAAAAATTACAACATTTTCAAGCAAAAAGTATTTTTAAGAACTACGTGATCCTTGATTCTCCCATGTGAGATACGTAGGAGCAAGGCCAGTCCTTGTCAGGTTTACCTAAAAAAAATTAAATCATTTTCCAATTAGTTTTTTTTAAAATATCTTTTAAAGAACTACGTAACCCTGATTTCTCATTTTTAATGAGAATACGAAGGACCAAGGTCAATCCTTGTCGGGCCCAAAAATCCAAAAAAATATTTTTGTTTCTTTTTAGTATTATTTGTATCATTATTTTTGGGGAAAATTAATATTTTGAAAATCACATCAGCTTTGCATTTTTAATTAAAGGTGCCGCCCTCGGGCGGGCGTGGTAGGGTGCTAACACCTTCCCTACACGTAACCGACTCCCGGATCCAAAATCTGGTTTTTTTTCGCAGACTTGTTTTATTTTTATGGTTTCCCATAGTTTCCCAGAATAACTATGGTGGCGACTCCAAATATCTTTTTAAACCCGTTTTCCTTTTCGGTTCGCCTTCCCATCGCGATTCCGGTTGCGACAACGATCTTACAACTTGATCTTGTAACTCTCTCTCAGCCCAAAGCATTGCTTCTTAACTTTCAACATCATTTCTCAGCCCTTTAAACCAAGACTCAACTTTCATCATCTATCAATATAAAATCTTTTACATCTTCGCACCTTTGAGACAAGAGATTTCTTCTTAGGCTCCACCAATATTTGTAAGGGTGAGTAGGTCAAGTTTCCCTCATCGCTACAGACACAAGACACAAAACACATAGGCATAATAAGACAAACTAGAACATACAAGGCAACACTCCATCATCTACAGACATCCAAACCTTTCGCCTGTCACCCTTCCTTCCCCAAACCAATAGAATTAAGAAAGGAAAAACAACATTTGATCTAGTCATAAGTATGCACCCTCATCACTTTATCAAGACGTTTTTTGTTCTTAATACTTTTGGTTTCGCTGACAACCTTTACTAGACTTGGCAACTTACGCCCGCGAGGCATGACAAACCCACAACCTCAGGTCATCCTAAGGATGAACTGCTCTGATACCATTAATGTAACGTCTCATCTAACTAATAAACCAAATTAAAAGGAAACGTCACGTAGAATAATATGTTATGCAGTCCTGGAGTACAATCACAACTCCGTATAGTAACCAAGGTAGACCACGGTGCCAAAATAAAACATAGAGGAATAACGACAAAGTTTTCAAAAAAGGAAGCCCAAAGGCCAGACAACACATGGGCCATTACCCTAAAAGAAAAGCCCAATCAGCACAAGAAGTCCAGCCCAGGAGGACTATGCAGCAGATTCATCTCTCCCCTGTTGACCACGATTTCCTCTCGCATATGCAGTAGAAGAACAACATACAACCAATCAAACAAGCAAAGGGTAAGCTAGAGCCAAAAAGATTTTCATCATGCAATCAGGTATACTTTCACAGTCCAATATACATACAACACCCAAGCATGTTATGACTTTCAAATCAATACACTAAGACTCGACTTGACTCATTCGGATACATATAACCTGGTCAGATTCAGCGGATGCTTGCACTTGTGATGGATACCTCTGCTCACCCCCGAGCTGCTCACCCTCGAGCTATGTGTTACAAGTGTTATAATGAATCAATTCCCTCACACACAAGGTTAGCCCTTAATGAGTTTCAGGCCTCCTGCTACTCTCACCACATGAGTCAGTTCGCTTTAAGTGAGACTAATTGACTCCTTAGAGTGTCAGGATGCAATCCTTAACTTGAATCCTTACCAAGTTATATAGATAGGGCACCACCATGGACCCCCACTAATAGGGATCATGGAATTACGTCCCGACTACTGAAGCACAACCCTGAGATCTCACCTAGAGATTCCAAGGAATTACACACTGACACAGACCAATCATACTCAATCAATCAACAAAGATTTATCATGCACATAACTCTCATGCCAACCTTTATAACCAAATCCTTATTCATATTCGATGTTGAATCCATTCCAGCTCATCATTCCCAATCAATCAATATAGAATTTCACCTCATACCAATACCATGCCATTTTGATACCAACCATTTCATTGAAATTACATGCCAAGATTTATCCAAGCTCATCATTCACAACTCATACACCCACTTAGTCATGCATATTCACTCATCTCATGCTTTCACATAGCAATCCAACTTAACATCACATTATGCAAACGATTTAGGGATTTTAGAAATAAAACTACAACTTGTGTAAAGCTCGGAAAATTTTTGTGTTTATATTCAAATTAAATATGATTGAATCAAGAACCAAATGAAACAAGAACCAACTTAATTGAAAAACCATAAAGAAAGTTGTAAACCAAACAAGCAACAAGGTCAATGTTGTAAACGACTAAACTACAGTGATCTTGCGATAAAAGTTGCTCTCACTACAGAGCTTCGATTCAAGATCGGATTGGTCAACGTCACAAACTATGTGTTAAGGATCAGCTGTTAAAATATCAGCTTGATTCAATGGTTAACGAAGTAGTAACGTTCATTTTCCGAAAAGTGTGCAGTGTTGTCAACAACCAAACTACAGTGACCTTGCGATAAAAACTGCTCTCACTACATAGTTCCGATTAAAGATCCGACAAGTAAAAGTCAATATTTTGTGTTAAGAATCAGCTGTTAAAATTTCATCTCGATCCAACGATTAACGCAGTAGGAATCTTCATTTTATGAAAAGTGTGCAATGCAGAAAAAGAGTAGCGCCACATCAATCAAACATACTCGCACACCATACATTTTTATTCGACCAACAGCCTCATTCAAGCATCACAGCTATACAAACAGACCAAAAATCGTCAAAATAACTTTAAATACATAAACCCTAGTTTCCCTTACCTGGGAATTAGCTAGCAAGGCTTCGACACATAATAGCCGAGCACGACAGCTCACGAAACAGATTTATGAACTGAACAAGATAGCGGAACAGATTTTAAAATGAGTTTACTACGAAACCCTAACTGGAAAAAATACGAAAATATGCCTAGAGAGGAGAAGTATGAGCTGGAGAATAACTTACATGGAGCAAGAAAGGAGGTTAAGCTACTTGACCAAGATTGGGGCTAAACCCTAACAGAGCCTCTTAGGGAAAAGGAGAGTGTGAAAGTATTGTTTTGCAAGAATGACAGAAGTGAGAGGGGTTTGGCTACCTTAGGAGCCTTGGACACCCTATGGGCCAGCCCTTAGGCCCATTAGATTAGGGGAGCCCTTTAAAAATTAGGGCAGAAAAAGAGGGTTTTACAGTTAACACTCCATGAAATCAAAATAAAAGAAATATAGAAGAAGAAAAGAAAGAAATTAGCCCCCTAAGGGTTCCTAAATTCCGAAGTGACGAGCTTCCCTTTTCTACTTCCCTTGATCTCTTTATATAGGCCTTGATTTGACTTGAATCTTATATTTTCTATTGCTGAAATCTTTTATCTTTTGATATAATATCTCTCAAATAATTAACATATTTTATCAGTTTCTACAATATTTGGAAGATTTCCTTTGTTGATAATTTGAGATATACCAAAGATAATTAATCAAAAATTTTTAATTAATTATTCAACAACATAATTTCTATCCAATTTCCAATTCTGCCACTTTTGTAATCTCCTCTAATGAACTTCTAAATAATCCAATATCTTTAAGATATATTTGTTTATTGTGGAGATCTAAAAAGATTCAAGAATATCTTGCCATATTTGAAAAGATTTGGTAGTTATTATCATTTAATATTTTATGATATAATTAAATAAGATAATTATTTAAAAATATCAAATAAAATATCTAAAGATATATTTTCCTAAATTATCTTTTATCATAAATATTTATGAATTATTAAAGCCCTTCTTCGGAAAAAAATAAAGAAAATCGCAAGGTCTAATTTTTGTTCCACGTTCCCTCTTCTTGACATAGCCAAATTTCTTCACTTTTTCAAGCTTTTCTTGTCGTCTTCATGAGGCTTGGATTTTTGTGATTTTGATAATTTCCTATTCTTGATTTATCTTTAAATGAAGCTTTAATCAAATTGTTTTCACACCTCTATGAGCTGAACTAACCTGCAGCTACACCTCAAAATATCCAAAAAAAAAACATTTATGCAACTAAAAAGCTATTTTTAACATGTTTTTGTATCTCATGCTCAATAAACCCAATTATAGGAAATCCAAATTAAATCAATCTTTTAGGAACCAAAACCCAATAAAAAATCCAGAATTAAACATTAAATGAGTGCATAAATATGAACTCATCAACCAACAACCACCAACCACCATTCACCCATTGTAAATTGTCTTTTTAGTCTTTAATGTTGTAGATTTGGTGTGTTTAATTTTCATTTGTGTTACACTTTATCGAACAAAATGCTAAGGAATAATATTTAGTTTCTACAATCCACTCCTTACCCTCATCTGAATGAGAAATTTTAAGTGGTTCAAATTTTCTGAAATGCATTTAATATTTTGAACATAAGTATAAGTTTTTGAAAGAAATTTTACTCACCTCCATCAATACCCATACTAATATTCATCGTGTGGCTCAAGTTTAATCATTCCCGTTTTAATTTCATTTGCAGATGCTAAATGATGAATGTTTGACCACCCAAAGAACCATCGAGACTCCCCCAAGGAGAATTACTAGGAGCATGACCAAAGGGGAGGATCCTTCTTCTATGTCCCTTTCTTTATTTTCCATCTTGATTTCTTGATTTTTCTAAGTTAACTTGGTTGACTTAATTTTGATTGACTTGTTGACCTTTGACTAAGGTTGACTCATTGACCAAAATTAATTAATCTTAAGCCAACATGATAATCCTTGTTTTAGTTTTTTTGTAGGTTAATTTTGTAGAGACAAGCTTGATAGGTGGCGCATGGTGATTGAAGGGCATGAATGATGTGGAGGAGAGAGTAAAGTAAAAGCAAAAGCATAAAGAAAAAGTAGACATTGTACCTTTTGTCTCTTTTGCTCTTTATGCTCTTTTGCATGATTTGAAGACCACTTTTGTCTCTTCCTCCACCCTTTCATCTCGGCCTTGTGGTGTTCAAGACGGTGTGCACATAATTTTTCGACTTCACTTGAGGTTAAAGTACCCAAAAACTTCATCTCTTGATATATGTTGCTTAGTGAAGTGAAAACATGAATTTTGGTGCTTATTTGTTTATTTGGCCGAGAGTTATCTTGATGTTACCATGCCAAAAATTTTCGTCACATGTCTTTCTTCTTTTAGCCTTTTTGTTTAGTCATATGTCATATGTTAAGTTGAAGTTTTCTTGTTTTTGTTTTCAAAATATTTGAACCTTACTTTCACTACATGTCTTACTTGATGTATGCTCCATGAAATTGATTTTGGCCTAAAAATTTGAGGAACTAAGTGTCCAAGCCACCTAAAAAACTCTTTCTAACCATTTCATGAATCTAGTTGTGCAAAGAAGAAAATTTTTGCACTAAATCTTGTCAAAAACTGAGAGCAAATTTGCTTATTGGTGAACTAAAAGTGTGTTTTACACTAAGTGTTATGCTACTAGTTTTCATGCTTGAGAAATGGGTGATATTGGCAAATTAGTTCTATGCTTTAATTTGGTTATGATCTTTCTTGGTGTGTGCATGATTTAAGACTAAGGAATGCATGTTCAAGTATTTTCACATATCATCCTTATAATGTACTTTTCTTGTTTTAGTCTTGTTGAAAGTTTTGTCTCAAACTTTTTTTCCTTTGAGTTTAGCATTTCTTGCTTTTGTGCTTTTCTTGCTTGTCTTTAGGTACTCCTTGTTTTGTCATAGTAAGTTTGTCTTCTTGAAATTCTTAAGTGTTGAACCGAACCACTTGTGTGCAAGAAAAAGATTTTGAACAAAGTGTTTTCTTCACTCCTTGGAGGAGCTTTGAGTGTAGCCTTGCTTTGCCTTATTTGGGAGTGTGACCTAAACACTTGGGTGGGGTCTTTTTAGCAAATAATATTGCTCTCAGGTTTTGACTAATTTATACCATTAACTTGTGTTTGTTGTCTCGGGGTTGAGCTTGTTTTTTAGGAAAGATGAACTTGGATCCCATAGTGGAAGAAAAAGGAGAGGCAGAGTCAGTTTCTCCTTACTCTCCTTCCATGGTGGCACTGGTGACACAACAAAATGACCACACAACACTTGCCAACATCCTAAGAGAGATGGAGATTAGTAGAAGAGAAACTTTTGAACAACTAAGAGCGGATAGAAGGCAAAGTGAGATGATGCTAAAAGAACACATCCAAAGACTTGAGAATAGAGAGAAAGAAAGGAGGGGAAGGAGGTCCTCATCCGAAAGCTCCATTGGTAGTGAAAGGAGAGGAAGAAGGCACGACTTTGATGGAGAAAGGAGGCGCAACAACCCTCCCCAAAGACAACACCTCCAATTCGAATTCCCAAGTTCAAAGGAGAGCATGATCCCAACATCTACCTTGAGTGGGAGAAAAAAGCGGATCAAATTTTCAATATTCATTTACTTAGTGACCTAGATCAAGTAGATTTAGTTGTCTTAGAATTTGAGGACTATGCCATGACTTGGTGGCATCAATTGTGTATGGACAATATTAATCAAGAGCCACTTGCAGCCTCTTGGAGGGACATTAAACATTTAATGCGCGCTAGATTTGTTCCTTCCTACTATAGGAGGGAGACTCTTTTGAAGCTCCAAAGGCTTCAACAAGGGTCCATGTGTGTGGATGAATATTATAACCTCATGGAGTCCATGCTTCTCAAAGTAGGACTCCAATTTGAAAGTGAAGAAGAAAACGTAGCTAGGTTTGTGAGTGGTCTTAATAGAGAAATTCAATATGTAATTGAATTGTATGAGTATTTTGAAAGACCCATGGAATTTAATTAATTAATTAATTAATGCGGGTAGGGGAAGCCTTTATGGCATTAAATTCTAACTTGTATGACGTGGAGAAGTACTAGCTCAAATGGTTGAAAGTACTTTGATTGTGTGAGAGGACTTGGGTTTAAGTCCTATGTGTGCCAATTAGGGATGTCCAAAATATCCGTACCCGTGGGTATCTGTGGATAAAACCCGCAATGGGTAGGAAATGGAAATTAAAAATGGATAGCCACTACCCGTGGGTATGGGTATTTTTGATACCCGCATGTTAACGGGGCGGGTACAGGTATCATAGTATCCGTACCCGTGGATACCCGTACCCGCTAAACTTTAATTCACAAAAATACTCTTATATATATATATATATATATATATATATATTAGTAAAAAATATTTTGTCCTGATTTTTATAAGCTGCACATCTTGTCTTCTGTCTTCATTCTTCCAACTTCAAGTATTGGTACGTTGTCTTCTTCCAAGTACATCCCTTAACATTTTTCTCTTTTCCTTCTTTGAAATTGGGCATATACATCAAACCATATATAGATAGTGATGTTTACAGTATGCTTGTTGTCAAATGATTGAATCAAAATAAGAATACTTGGCACGTGACAATTGAGGTTTATTATTTGATTATTTTCAGCAATCAATCGGAGAAAGTGGATTTGTTGATCAAAACACTAATTAAAGAATTTCCATTGTGTTGAACGTCATTTTATATTTATTTTTATAATTATTGGACTTGTATGGACTTGAGTTAGTTTGAAATTTATTTAAAATTTATGACAGTGATGTATTTTATTTTATTTTATTTGAATTTATGATTAAATATTTATTTTTTAAATAATTTTATAAATACCCGCGGGTAACCGTGGATATCTGCAGGTATGAAAAAAATAGACGGGTACCCGCATAACGGATACCCGACGGATATGAGTATGGGTACGGGGCAAATATTTATCTAGCGGGTAGGATACGGGGGAGCTACTACCCGTACCCTACCTGCCCCGTTGACATCCCTAGTGCCAATTGTGTGTTATTTATTTGTTATTATTTTTAAATATATGTTGATCATGTGGTGGGATAATATAATCATTGAATTATATTAGTTAGCATGAAACATGAATTGGTTGGATGATTGTGCATTGATTTGGCATTGCCATGGTTGTGGGTTCAAGCCTTGGAGAACCCAAATTAAAACTTTATTTTTGCTAAACTTAGTTTTGGCATGGATATGAAAGGGTAGATGAAACCCTAGAAGCCAAGAGGACTGGAAAACAGTCTCTTAAGTGTGCTTGAATGGTAATTAACACCATCAATAAGACAATTTTCGTTTTGGGATTTTAATCCACCATTAAGACACCATTAAAAAGCAAATTTAGGGAGAGAAGAAAGGTTTCTGCATTTGACATTGCTGCATAGGGAGAGGAGTGCGAAAATTGAGAGCTTTGTGAGGATTGAGTAAGGAGGGGAAAACTGAATTGGAAGAGAATCAAAGGGAGGACATTGGTGATCAAGGGAACTCTCCAAATTTCCATCTTTAAGCAAAAAGGATCCAAGTTAGGAGAGTTCTATGCGTTTGATTTGAGGTTTAAGCATGAATTGTATGAAAAATTACTGTAATTATGAATGAACCCTATTGCATTGTTTAATTTCGTAGTTTCTAGCATTTTCCATAAAATGCCTGGTGGGCTATGCATTGTCGGCAGGCGACACTTGCCATTTCATGTGTTTTCTGGGTTTCTTTGAGAAACCGCCTGGCGGTGAAGCCTTGTACCACCAGGCTACACAAGCTTGCGAACTCAGTTTTTGGGTTTTTAATGAATTTCCTGGCAGTGATGAACAGCCGCCTGGCGGCGCGAACCAATTTGGTTTGATTTTGGCATTTTCTGGATTCTAGGGTAATTCTGATCGGAGGGGAAAGCTAACTGTAATTGCTAAAGGGTGTTGTGATGTCAAACAACTTTTGATTTCATGTATTTGAGGACATGATTGAATCAAACAGTGGGAATATGTTTCAGAGTTGGAAATTGGGTTTCTGTTATCCTAAGGAAAGATTGGTAGTTTAGATGCATTGGAACAAGTGAATACACGCGTTTGGAAAGGGAATCATATGCTATGGAGTTGTGAAATTGATTGAAACCAGAGTTGGGTGCATAGGTTAGGGTCACAAGGCTTGGAGGGATCTGGGGTTCTTGGAAGCTACAGGAACCACCTAGCGGCACCTTGGCTGCCGTCAGGCACCATATTAGGGTAGCATGTTGATGACTTTGGGTGCGAAGTGTGGTTGGGGGAATTAAGTTGGGTCATGAGTGATGATGATTATGGGATCGGAAATACTATAGAGATTTGGACTAAGCTGAAACTCGTGGTAATGGAAAGGGACATATGACTGTGAGGTTAAGGGGGAGAAGCCATAGGAGATGTCTAAGTAGTAAATTGAATTAGAAAATTAAAGGGTTGGATTCTCTTGGTACTAAATTCAATGGTATGAAATATTGTGTTATTAATACTTAAGGAAAGCCTATCACTAAATTAAGGTTAAACGTGGGTAAGGATTACCAATATTAAAATTTAAAAAGGGGATACCTTAATGTAGAAATGATGTGATGAAAAACTACAATAACCTCTAGTTATAGGCAAAGAAATGACAGTTCAATTGGTTGAGATCCAATGATTAGGTATTCAATCTAGTAAGAAGTGAATTCTTAAAGAAAATTGAAGAATAACATACTTTGTAAGTTGTGCTTGATATTGGGTAATGCATAAGGGTGTAAATATAATGACTTAGACAAAGACATAAGGGATTCAACAATCTGGATGCATGGTGTTACAAGACTAAAGTGTTGGGTCTTGGCCAAAAGTGTGCAAAACCAGTCAGATGCATGTTACTGTTATAGCGCTTGGCGGCGGGGTCTGAACCGCCAGGCGATAGCCACGAAACAGGGACGTTTGGTGCAAATGGCGCCTGGCGATGAAGGTTGTCCTGCCAGGCGATAATTGTTGCGTCAGTGGGCTCCTTGAACGCTTGCACCTAGCGCTAGGGATAGACCCGCAAGGCGGGGTCTGCAACGTGGGTGTTTTCAGAGGCGCTATGCGCCTGGCGGTACGCGTAACCCATCAGGCGGTCTGGAAGCGACAGCGCCTGGCGGTATGTGTCCCCCACCAGGTGATTTTGCTGCAACAGCCTTTGGTTGCCAGTTCGGCATGCGTGATCTATAAGGCTTTTAGGATACTTTAAAGGTTGGCTTACTGGTGTTCCTTGAGTTGAGCTCGAAACGTATCCCTTGAGTGGAGCTCGATATAGGGGTTAAACATGTGACAATTCCTCAAGTTGAGCTCGGAATAGCATCCCTCAAGTTGAGCTTGGGATGACAGATGAACACGAGGAACCCTTGAGTTGAGCTCGAGTTAGCGAGTGTTGCCGGTGTGAGTGTGTTGGTTGTGGCCAGTACACATAGGTCCAGATAGATTGCCCTCCTCAATAGTAGCAGACCAGTTTGGTAGTCTTGGGACGTTACGACTATGTTCATATTTGGGAACTCCACCTGGAGTTACGGTGTGTGATCCGTAACATGGTTTCCCGCACGTGCTCTATCGGTTGTGGCCGATAGGTATGGCAGCAAGGCACCTTGAAGTAGTCACTAGAAGATGTAGAACACGAATAACATGGTTGTGGCCATGTGATATGGAATCAAATGAGGGAATTCCCCCGGTATGATTGTACAATATATAAATATAAGTATTTTTATATATGTATGTATATTTATATGTTTATTTTGTTAAGCTCACCCTATCTGGTTGTGGTTGGCGATGATTGTATACGCGGTACACGTGAGCAGATGTTGTTGTTGCAAATGGTTCTGGTGAAGCTTAGCGATGGAGTGGTGATAGCTTGGGAGTTTTATTATTTTATGGTTTTGAAATAATTTGTAAACTATTATGAGATGCTTTTATATTATTTCCAGTTTTATAAACTATGGATTTTGGATTATTATTGGAAGTAATAAAAGTTTTAAATTTTCCCGCATTTTGGGAAATGATGCATTAATAAATGAGGTTGATGTAATATTTCTTTATTTATTATTTAAAATCCATAATATCCTGACGGGATGTTATATATTCCATACTTGATAAAATTTTACACTTTTCCATCAAAGTTGAAAGTCAATTGAAAAAGAAACAAGAGGCCAAGAGGAATACTTCATACAATGGATACTACTCAAAACCTTGGAAGGGTAAGGAAAAGAAAGATGAAAAAGTACCCTCCAAGTCTCTCCAAGATCCCCCACCTAGGAGTAATGCGCCTAGGACAAGTCACGATAACTCTAGCTTTTCTCAAGGGCTAAGAACAAGTTCCATCAAATGTTTTAAGTGTTTGGGTTATGGTCACATTGTTTCAAATTGCCCAACAAAAAAGGAACATGATCTTGACCCCTAAAGGAGAGGTTGAAAGTGAACACTGTTCCCCCTCTTCCCCTAAAAGTTCTTCCTCCCACATTTCTTCCCCATCTTCAAGTAAGGATGAAATCAAACCCAATGAAGGAGGATTGTTGGTGGTTAGGCGCATGCTTGGCCAAGTGCCAAAAGATTTAGAATCTCAAAGAGAAAATATTTTTCACTCAAGGTGCCTAATCAACAACAAGCTTTGTTCCCTCATAATTGATAGTGGAAGTTGTGTCAATGTGGCTAGCACAAGGGTTGTGGACAAGCTTGGCTTGAAAATCATCCCTCATGCCAACCCTTATAAGCTATCTTGGCTTAGTGAGGAAGGATAGATAAAAGTTGACAAACAAGTCCTTATCAACTTCTCCATTGGAAATTATAAAGATGAGGTTTTGTGTGACCTAGTGCCAATGGAAGCAACTCATAGTTTACACGGGAGGCCATGTCAATTTGATAGAAAAGCTTTTCATGATAGCCATACCAACAAATTTTCTTTTAACTTCCAAGGCAAAAAGATCACACTTTTACCTCTCTCACCAAAGGAAGTCAATGAGGACCAAATGCAAATGATCAAGAAAAGAAAGGAAGAAAAGGCGCAAGGGCATGGCAAGGAAGCCAAGAAGAGCATAATCTCTCACAAAGGGGTCAAAAAGGTAATTCTTGCCCAAAAACAAGTTTTTCTTGCTTTGTCTAGTGAGTCTTCTCCCTCTTCCCAAAAACCTCACTCCCTATGTCCTCAAGACTTGTCTATAGTCTTAGATGAGTACCAAGATGTTTTTTAAGAACCCCTAAAGGGGATTCACCCGTAAGAGGAATAGAACACCAAATTGATTTCATTCAAGGCTCATCTTTGCCTAATAGGCCAGCCTATAGGACCAATCCCGAGGAGGCTAAGGAAATCCAAAAACAAGTCAATGAATTGTTAGAAAAAGGGTGGGTGCAACATAGCATGAGTCCTTGCGTAATGTCTGTGATTCTAGTCCCTAAAAAGGATGGACATAGAGAATGTGCATAGATTATAACCATCAAGTATAGGCCTCCCATTCCTAGGTTGGATGATTTGTTAGATGAATTGCATGGTGCAACCATATTCTCCAAAATAGACTTGAAGAGTGGATACAATCAAATAAGGATCAAAGAAGATGATGAATGGAAAACCTCTTTCAAGACTAAATTTGGATTGTATGAGTGGTTATTCATGCCTTTTGCCTTGACCAGTGCACCTAGCACTTTCATGAGGCTTATGCATCATGTGCTTGGGGAATTCTTAAGCAAGTTTGTTGTTGTCTACTTTGATGACATCCTCATCTATAGCTTGTCCAAAGAAGAGCATGTGCATCATTTAAGGAGTGTCCTAGAGACCCTAAGGAAAGAATCCTTGTTTGCTAACATGGAGAAATGCATCTTTGGCATGGATCATGTAATCTTCCTAGGTTTTAAAATCAATCAACATGGGATCCATGTGGACCAAGAAAAAGTGGTGGCCATAAAGGAGTGGCCTACACCTAAGAGTGTGAGTGAAGTTAGGTCTTTTCATGGGTTGGCTAGCTTTTATAGGAGGTTTGTGCTAAACTTTAGCACTATAGTCGCCCCTTTGAATGAATTGATTAAGAAAGGAGTGGACTTCAAGTGGGGAATTGATCAAACAAAGGCCTTTGAAACTTTAAAAGAAAAATTGATCAATGCCCCCCTCCTAGCCCTTCCCAACTTTTCCAAGACTTTTGAAATTTAGTGTGATGCATCCAATATAGGTATTGGGGCCGTGACAATTTTAGTGAGAAACTCAAAAGGAGTCATCTCAACTACTCCACCTATGACAAGGAACTTTATGCTCTTGTAAGGACTTTGCAAACTTGGCAACACTACCTCCTTTCCGAGGAATTCGTGATCCATAGTGATCATGAATCCTTAAAATTTTTGAAAAGCCAAGGCAAGCTAAACAAGAGACATGCAAGGTGGGTAGAATTCCTTGAACAATTCCCATATGTGATTAAACATAAGCAAGGGAAGGCCAACATTGTAGCGGATGCTATCAAGAAGGCACTCCCTTCTCTCTATGCTTGAAACAAAATTTCTTAGCTTTGATCACATTAAGGAATTGTATCAAGATGACAATGACTTCTCTTTCATCCTTAGTGAGTGCAACCTTAGAGCTTACAAGGACTTTTACCTCCTCAATCACTATCTTTTCAAAGGTAAGAGACTTTGCATTCCCCAAGGTTCCCTAAGGAATTCTCTTATTAGGGAGGCACATAAGGGAGGATTAATGGGGCATTTTAGGCCTAACAAGACTTTGGAAGTCTTAAAGGAGCATTTCTATTGGCCACACATGAGAAAGCATGTAGACAAGCATTGCAAGAGTTGCATAGCATGCATGAGAGCCAAATCCAAGGTCCAACCTCATGGACTTTACACTCCCTTACCCATCCCTTCTATGCCTTGGGTTGACATTTCAATGGATTTTTTCTTAGGGCTCCCAAGGACAAAAAAGGTTAGGGATTCAATCTTTTTCGTAGTGGATAGATTTTCAAAAATGACCCATTTTATTCCATGCCACAAGGTTGATGATGCAACCTATATTGCAAATCTCTTCTTCAAGGAAGTAGTGAGACTTCATGGCATCTCTAGAACCATTGTTAGTGATAGGGACACAAAGTTCTTAAGCCACTTTGGGAGGACATTATGGGAAAAACTTGGAACCAAACTCCTTTTTTCTACAACTTGTCAACCCTAAAGTGATGGCCAAACCGAGGTGGTTAATAGGACTTTGGGTCAAATGCTAAGATGCATGATAGTTCATAACATTAGGGAGTGGGAGAAGCTTCTCCCTCATATTGAGATTGCTTACAATAGAGTGGTGTATTCCACTACCTCTCACTCTCCTTTTGAGTTGTTTATGGGTTCAATCTTTTTACTCCTCTAGACCTTCTTCCCCTCCCCACCCATGAGGCATGGACTTGCCAAGAGGGTCAAGCCAAAGCCAAAATGATCCAAGACTTACATGCGCAAGTCAAGGAAACTATTGTAAAAAGGGTGAAGAAACACCAAGAGGTGGGAAACAAAGGGAGGAAAGAAATAGTCTTCAAGGAAGGGGGTTGGGTTTGGCTTCATTTGAGAAAGGAAAGATTTCCCAATCAAAGGAAGTCCAAACTCCTTCCTAGAGGAGATGGCCCCTTTCAAGTCATTAGGAGAATCAACAACAATGCTTATGAGTTAAACTTACCTCCTAGTTATAACATAAGTAGCTCATTCAATGTTTGTGACCTTTCTCCTTTTGGCATAGGGTTTAAGAATTCATGGTCGAATTCATGGTTTAAGAATTCATGGTCTAAACACTCTTGTTTTCAACCTCATTTCCTTGCTATGCAAGTGGCGGCACCATACACTTATCTCTAGAGCTTGGTTTGGCCTTGCCCCCTCCTTGAGTGGCGTGCTCCACTTCCATCACCATTACTATCTTCTCTTCCATTTTATTTATTCTTCTTCTTTTAATGTATTCGTTTTTGGTTTTGCTCTTGTTATTTTTGTTTCTAAGCACCTTAAACTATCTCTTCTCCTATTGAACTCTTGGAAAGGAACCTTCACATATAGATAGCTTGCTATCTTAATGTCCAGTGGGGATTTCCTTGAGTTTTTTTTAAACAAATTTTCACCATATTTATAATCTTAAAAAGCAAACAAGATAATCCTTCATCACTAAATGGGGAAGAAGATGACATTGTAGGCTTGGATGACATTAATTTACTACATGAAGATTGTGGTCTGCCTACATCAAATCAAGAGGATAACTTTGATAGTGCTGAGGTCATTAACCACCTTGAGGATGGTGCTTTTCCCACTGTTGGAATGCAATTTGACACTATAGAAGACGTTAAGACTTTCTACAAAAGACATGCTGTCAAATGTGATTTTAGAGTGTGAATTCGGACCTCAAAAAAGGATGACGATGACTAGTTGTGTTACATTAAATTAGTTTGCTCAAGGGAAGGTAAGTATGTGTCCCAAATCCCACTTGAATTGAAAACAAACCCTACCCAAAGAAAAGAATGTTTGTCATGCATAACAATTGTAAAAAAACAGCAAGCACAGATAGTAAGCATTATAGTTCATGATCATAACCATGGCATTAGTCCTACAAAATCAAGGTTAATATGTGGAAATAGAAGGTTGAATTTGCAGGCCAAGAGAACTCTTGATATTAATGACTAGGTCGATGTTTGTTCGAACAAGACTTTTAGGTCCTTGGTAGGCTTTGTTGGGGGATTTGAGAACTTAGATTTCGTGGAGCGAGACGCTAGGAAATACATCGGCCAACAAAGACGTGCCTTTGGGAAGGAGAGAGATAGGCAAGCATTAATGGTACATTTCTCAAGAATGAGAGATTTTAATAATGAGTTTTATTATGAGATTGACAAATATGCAGAAAATTAAATCATTGATGTTTTTTTGGTAGATGCAAGGAGTAGAACAACCTCACTGGATTTTGGTGATGTTGTCTAGACATGTCAAAGTGAGCCAACCCGGCTCACACGGGTTGGCTCACCACGAGCCGGGTTCAAAATGAGTGAACCCAACCCGGCTCACTTTCTGGTGAGCCAGAAATTTTGTAACCTGGCTCAACCCACCACGGGTTGGTGGGTTAAGTGGGTTAGCTCACCAACCCACCTAAAAAAATTATTTATTTTTTTTTTTATTATTCAAATATTTAAATAAATTTTTAAGTAACCCATGAGATGACAATCATAGCAAAATTAAGAACCAATGTTTTGATCATGCTCACCACTAATATATGAAGAATTATTTCCAAGAAAGTATCCATTAGTCTAAGAAAGCATGACTAATATTACAAATTTTCTGTCATTCTATTCAACAAAATATAAATAAAAAAAACTATACATTTTTTTCATGCTAATTTAGAAAAAATTGTTTATAAGACGGTTACTTGAATAATTTACTATAAAGATTATAGTTAAAGATTAAAGTATCAACATATATATAACTTGAAAATCAAATTAATTAAACATTCAAATAATTCAAATATAATTAAACAACATTCTAGCATTTAAAAATATGAAATTGTGAACAAATATAATTGGAGTAGTAAATAATTTAAAAAAAATTAAAAAAAATTAAAAAAAAAATTGCAAAAAAATGTTGGTGGGTTAAGTGGGCCAACCCACCTTCAACCCGGCTCGAACCCGTTTAACCCGTGGGTTAAGTGAGCCGGGTTGAGTTCAACCCACTTTTGAAAAAGTTGAATTTTTCTCAACCCAACCCGGCTCAAACCCGTGGTGAGCCGGGTTGGCTCACGGGTTGAAACCCATTTTGACATCTCTAATGTTGTCTCATTCGATACTACTTACCTAACCAACACATACGACATGTCATTTGCACCCTTTATTGGTGTTAACCATCATAGCACATCAATTCTACTAGGGTGTGGACTAGTGTCTTCAGAAGACACTTCAACTTTTACATGGCTCTTTAAATGTTGGTTGAGGTACATGGGGAACAGGGCACCACATGGGATCATAAATGACCAATGCAAAGCAATGAAAAATGCTATTGTTGTTGTATTTTTCCCAACATAAGACATCAGTGGTATTTATTGCACATCATGAAGAAAGTCCCGGAAAAATTAGGTGGATTGACGAGGTAGAAAAGCATAAAGCATGGTTTGAAGCAATTGGTTTACGAGTCTACCTCCAGTATTGATTTTGAGTTAGGTTGGGAACAATTCATATCCACCTTTGACTTACAAAATATCGAATGGCTTTCAATGTTGTACGAGGAAAGAAGTAGATGTGTTCCTTATTATTTGAAATCACAATTTTAGGTTGGTATGTCCACCACATAGAGAAGTGAGGGTATGAATTCCTTCTTTGATGGTTATTAATTCTACCACAACACTAAAAAAAATTCTGATCCAATATGATAATGCTCTACAGTCAAAGGTCGAGAAGGAAATTGAAGCCGACTTTAGTTCATTAAATATCACCCTACCTTGTGCCACTCAGTCATTTATTGAAAGGCAGTTCCAAGAGGAATACACTCATGCAAAGCATGCTAAAGTTCAGCAAGAGCTAAGGAGTAAGATTAATTCCAATATCAAGAGTTGTGAATGTGATGACATCCATTCAAAGTACATGGTTAAAGAAGAGTGCATACATAATGGGGAAAGTGCTGACAAAATGCATAAGGTTCTATTTGATAAAGTTAGTCTAGACATTTGATGTACTTGTCTTCTGTTTGAATTTAGAGGTATTATATGCAAATATTGTTTTCTTGTTCTTGCACAAGAGGAAGTTAAAATTTTAACGCCCAAGTACGTTTTGAAGAGGTGGAGCAAACACATTCGACGACGACGACACACTTACATAAGAGTATCATACAACGATAAAAATGATGAGCCCCATGTAGAAAGGTATGACTTAATGTGTAAGAGATTTTATGAAATTGCAGAAGTTGTTTGTCAATCTAAGAATGGGACAAAGTCTATGCTAACCCCACTTGAATCCATCTGTGCAAGTCTTGACTTACCTATATTTAATATAGTAAGAACCCTTTCACAATAGCTTAAGGAAAAATTGACCGAAAATGCAACGTCCACGACAGATAACATGGTACGAAGCCCTTTTACACGTTAAGAGGAATGGTTGACCTCAAACAAATAGGCTTCAATCCACAATGGAGAAGGTTTCCATGAAACACAAATCCAGAACTGTGTGAAATATATCCACAAGGGATCATGGTGTAAGTAATTCTCCAACATCACTTTCTTCTTAGGTTACCTTTTAATTGTAATTAAATGGAATATGTCAAACTAACTTGAATTTGCCGCATATATGATGTTAAATTTTCAGGAACAGAGCCTTAACATGTAAACAACAGCAGCCACAATTCACATAGGCATAGTCACGAGTGATTCATATAACCTCTTCTCACCCCCACCTTGCACAAATTTTGTGTCTCTTCTAACGTTAGTACACAACAACGTGGAGCACAACTGTATGTAAATGAGGACTTCATTAGGTACTTTATAACTTTGTTATCATTTATTAAGATCCAAAGCAATACACACATGTCATGACTTTAACCTATCCTTGCAAAAGACAATGACATGTTTTGGATGCATTTTTTGTCCTATATTTTTGGACACCATGGCATAGACAAAAAGTTCTTTTGTATCTTTTGTATGTCTTTGATGATGACATGGTAAATGAAGGTTGATTGTGCAGTTCTGCTGTTATGTAAATGTTTTTGTCTCAGATGTTAAGGCCAACATTATGGTCAATAGAGGTTAGCAATTATTTTGTTGTAGGTTTGCAAACGGCATCCTCCTTACACTTAATTTGTATAATTTGGATAAATTACTTGGTCACATTCTATTTATGTATATTTCACCTATACTAACGTTTAAGGTTATAGTGAACAAAATTTTCATTACCAAGTTCTTATACTTTTGTTTACATTATCTGAAATAACATCAACTAGGTTAGCACATATTTATGCATATATTCGCATTTATTTGCCACCAATATAACACTGCCAAATAAAACCTAAGTCCATCTTGGTAAAAAATAAATTAAATGGGAAAGGTTACTTTTTATCGTTTATTATTTTAATTGGACGCCTCCTAACAATATGGAAATCACACAATTAAAAAATTATCAATATATCTCCATGGCATGAAACACAATCTTCAAAGTGATATTTATAAAGAAAATGAAACAGGGTAAAGGTTTTGTTGTAAACTTATAACTTGGTTTCGCAACAGTTATGTCATTGCTTTGCAGTTATAGATGGAATGAAGATAAACATATGCATGGGTTGAAATGAGTTCACTATATTTCTACATGGAGAAGCTTGAATTCCCCAATACTACAATTGATTGAAGTTCATAATATTTAAGGCCCACTACCAACATCAACAAAAGTGAAAAACAACTAATATAGTTTAACACTTATGAAATCGTGAGTTAGCACATAAAGTATCTGCTGCACCATAACAGTATATATGACAAATTGTGACTACTTCCAATAACTTAACTTATATTATATATTTTCCAAATATTAATCATGAAATGAACCGGTTGTTAAAAGTGTCAGTTGTAAAGAAACTGAATTATGTCACAGGTAATGTTCAAAACATTTCACTTCGGTTAGCAGTACTTAATTCATTTCTTTGTAGTTACATACGGGATGAAGTCCTAACTTATCCTAGGTTACCACTTATGAACCCATCACTTAGCAAATACATGACAACAAAATTTAACATTAGTCACTAAGAATCTTTCTTTGCTACATTTAACCATTTAACCTCGGCGCACATTTATCAACTATGCACCTCAACACACAACAAGAATCGAAAAATTGATTACAATCCATTGAACTTAATTCAATACAATACAACAATAACAACCAAATAGTAAGGAGAATTCAGCAATGAACAATATTAATAAAAATTGAGTTCCAAACATCACTTTTAGAATTTTAGAATTGGGTTTTAACAGGTTAAAAGGCTTGCTGTATATAGTTTCTGTATGAATGCATTCATTCAATTGAATTATTTTTCAATCGACTGATTTCACTTAAGTCAGGTGAAATCAGCTGACTGTACAGAAAATTCAATCGACTGTTTTCACTTAAACCAGACTATATAAGCTGTGTTTTCGCGAGCAGAGGTACGAATCTGAGTTTTTCTGAACGAAATCATGTCATTCATCTCTGGGAAGCGTTCTTTCTCTACAATACACAGCCGCAACTCGTGTTTGAAGATCTTGGTTGATCTTGCTAGATCTTGAGGGCATTTTGGCTTGTGAATAGCTTGAAGAACACATGTATGGTGTGCTAGGCACAGCCACCATGAGGTTTGGATGTTCTTGTGCCTCTTGATGGTTTGCTTGATGTGATTTCAGGTCTGCAAGTGTGATTCTTGTAGGTTGTGGTTCTAGATTTTTATGTGAGTCAAAAATCTTGTATGCTTTGTGTTCAAAAGTGTAATCTTGGTGTTTGATTTGTAAAACTTTTGAATATAGTGAAACCAGGCTCAGGTTGTCCTAGAAAACTGGATGTAGCTTTGTGATTGAGTGAACCAGTATAAAATCAGTTGTGCATTCTTCTGTCCCTCATCTCCCTCTCTTTTAAACTCTTTAAAAACTCAAGAAAACCAAGTATTTTGATCTTTGGTGTGATTTAATGCGTGCTTGTGTAATCTGAGGCTTTGTACTTGTTATAAATACTGATTGGAACATGTCTTGTATGTAAAAAATTGTTGTTTGAGTTGAATTTGCGAATTCTGCATTCTGCATAATTCTCCAGTATTTTAGCCGATTGATTTGTGTTTTTAATCGACTGTTTCATACCATCAAGAACAATTTAGTCTGTTATTTTTATATTTTAATCGATTGAAAGTGTACTGGTTTGCTGCATTTACATCCAAACATTCTAGTCTATTAGATTCAATTGAAAAAGGTTTTAAGCTTCTGAAAAAGTTTTATAAAGCCAATTCAACCCCCCCTCCCTTCTTGGCTAAACTTACCATTTCAATACTAACAATTGGTATCCAGAGCAAGGTTCTTGAAAGGTATTCAAGTTGATCAAAAATCTTTTTTAAATGGCTGAAAGTAAACTCCCTTTTGCTGAAGGTGCATCTATTCATAGACCACCTATGTTTTGTGGCCTAAACTATCAGTTTTGGAAAATAAGAATGCAAATTTTCATTGAATCTATAGACAAAGGAATTTGGGATGCAATAGTTAATGGACCATATACTCCTAAATGTGTTGTTGAAAATAAGCAGGTGGACAAGCCTTGGAGTGAATGGAATGATGAAGAAAGGAGAAGAGCTCAATATGATTGTAATGCCAAAAACATCATCACTTCATCTTTGAGCATGGATGAATTTTTTAGGGTATCCCAATGTAAGAATGCAAAGGAAATGTGGGATGTCCTAGAGGTTACACATGAAGGAACAAGTGAAGTGAAGTGAAGAGAGCAGGGAAGCATGCCTTGATTCAAGAGTATAAGCTTTTCAAGATGCAAAAAGGAGAGTCCATAACTAAAGTGCAAAAGAGGTTCACTCACATAGTCAACCATCTCATGGGTGTAGGCAAAGAATTGGACAAAGAGGAGCTATACATCCAAGTGCTTAAGTGTCTTGATAGAAATTGGCAACCAAAGGTGATTGCCATATCTGAATCTAAGGATTTATCCATCATCATAACAGCTGCACTGTTTGGTAAGCTTAGAGAGCATGAGATTGAAATGCAAAGGCTAAGTGAGCTTGAAACAAGTGAGAAAAAGGTAAAACCCATAGCCTTGAAGGCTAGTTCTAAGAAGAGTGATGAAACCGAGGAAGAGGGTGCTGAATCTAGTGACAATGAGAACTTGAATCTACTAGTCAAGAAGTTTGGAAAGTATCTCAAGAGGAAAGGCAACAAAGATAATCAAAGGAGGTACAATTCTAAACAAAATGATTCAAGTAATTCTTCTAAATTCTCATGTTATAATTGTGGAAAGTAAGGACATATCAAGATTGAATGTCTTAATGTTAACAAAGAGAAGGAGAAGGTTGATGATAGGATAAAAGAGAAAAAGGGCAAGGAAAGATGTGCCTACATAGCTTGGGAGGACAATGATGATTCAACAAGTACTTCATCTTAAGAAGGAAGTGAGGAAGCAAACTTACGCCTCATGGCCGGATATGAATCATCCTCATCAAGCCAATTAAGTTCCTTATCATCTAAAGATAAGAATGACTATTACCAATTGTTGCATGACTTTAAAGACTTGCATAGTGAGGCAAACAAAATTGTTGTCATGAACAATCGGCTAAAAGGATTAAATAGCTGGCTAGAAAACAGAGTTAGCCAACTAGAATCAGAAACATTCGACTTAAAAACTGATTTTGAACATTTGGAAATGATTTACAGTAATTCAGTCGATTGTTCTGAAAAACAACGAGCTATAAAACCTTGTGAAAATTGCACTACTTTGAAAAATCAAGTGAAATATCTTTTGAAAACATGTGCAAAGTTCACAAGAGGAAAAATAAACTTGGAAGCTGTTCTTGGCTCACAAAATTATGTTTTTGGAAAGGCTGGACTTGGTTATACACATATCCATGAAAAGAAAGCCAAGAAATTCTCTAGTTTCTTTTCCAAGAGTGAGCCAAATGTTATGCCCTTCATTTCTTGCAACTATTGTATGAAGAAAGGTCATATTCTTAAGAATTGTCATGTTAGAAAGTATGATGTACCTAAGGGATTTATGAAATGGATCCCAAAAGGATCTAGAAAGACATAACCATGTTGGACCCAAACTATCAAAGGGTACTATGCAATATTAATTTGTTTTGCAGGTCATAAAATATGAAAAGAAAGGCCTATGATACCTAAATAGTGGCTGGTCGAGGCACATGACAAATGACAAGTTCAAGATTACAAAGTTGGAGTTAAATGATGAAGGATTTATGACTTAGAGTTTACAACAAAAGGCTAATGATTGTTGAAGTGTTAGTGTATATTGTATTTGATGAAACTAACCTTGTGTAGCAAGATCAAGAGCCTAAGATTGCAGATGAAGAAGAAACAGCATTGGAAAAGAAATCTGCTGCAGAATTGGAATCTGCTGCAAGAAATCAGTCAGCTGAAAAGGAAATTCAGTCGACTGAAAAAGCTACAGATAGCAATTTACCCAAGGAGTGGACTGAACCCAAAGGATTATCAAAGAAAAACATAATTGGTGACATAGAACAGGGAGTATCCACTAGACGCAAGCTTGCATTCTTTCAACATATTGCATTTGTTTCTTAAATTGAACCTAAGAATGCGAATGATGCATTGTGTGATAGTAATTGGGTTGTTGCTATGCAATATGAACTTAATCAATTCACTAGGAATGATGTGTGGTCTCTTGTTCCTAAAACTGATGCAATTAATGTGATTGGTACAAAATGGGTGTTTAAGAATAAAATGGATGAAAATGGTAATATAGTTAGGAATAAGGCTAGGCTAGTTGCTAAAGGTTATAATCAAGAGGAAGGCATTGATTTTGATGATACATATGCACCTGTGGCTAGGCTAGAAGCTGTGAGGTTATTGTTAGCATATGCATGCATGTGGAATTTCGAACTTTCTCAAATGGATGTGAAAAGTGCATTCTTGAATGGTTTCTTAAATGAGGAAATATATGTATCACAACCCCCTGGCTTTGATGATCACCTATATCCTAATCATGTTTTCAAATTGAAAAAGGCTTTATATGGTTTGAAGCAAGCACCACGACAGTGGTATGAGAGGTTAAACAACTTTCTTTTATCTAAAGGATATGCTAGAGGTGTTGTTGATAAAATACTTTTCATTAGAAAGTATGCAAGTGATGTAATACTTGTTCAAGTATATATAGATGATATAATCTTTGGATCAAATAATAACTCCATGTGTGAAGAGTTTGTTGCAGCTATATAGGGAGAATTTGAGATGTCTATGATGGGTGAGCTAACCTACTTCCTAGGGCTGCAAGTGAAGCAACTCAAGCATGGGACATTTTTAAGCCAGTCAAAATACTGTTTTGATCTACTGAAAAAGTTCAAAATGGAGGATTGCAAAGAGGTTGCCACTCCAATTGCTACAAACTGCCTTATGGATGCAGATGAGGTTGGAAACCAAGTTGATTCAACCAAATATAAAGGGTTAATTGGTTCCTTGCTATATCTAACTACTAGTAGGCTGAATATACAATTTGGTGTTTGCTTGTGTGCTAGGTTTCAATCCAATCCAAATGAATCACACTTTAAAGCTGCAAAACAGATTCTCAAGTATCTGAAAGGGACAACTAATATTGGATTATGGTATCCTAATGAATCTAACATTATTCTTAGTGGTTTTTCAAATTCTAACTATGTAGGGTACAAATTGGATAGGAAAAGCACAAGTGGTACATGCCATCTACTTGGATAAAGCCCAATCTCATGGAATAGCAAGAAGTAAGCTTGTGTAGCACTCTCTACAACTGAGGGTGAGTACATAATAGTTGGACATGCATGTGCTCAAAGCATATGGTCGAAGTATCAACTTATGGATTATGGTGTAAAGCTAGAGAAGGTACCTCTTTATTGTGATAATACAAGTGCAATCAACCTAACCAAGAATCCAATTCAACATCCTAAAACTAAACACATTGAAATCAGGCATCATTTCGTAAGAGATCATATTCAAAAGGGTGATATTGAAATCATGTTTGTGAAAACTGAAAATCAATTGGCGGATTTATTCACTAAACCACTTGCACGTGATAGATTTAATAAGCTTAGAACTGAATTAGGTATTCTTGACATGAAGAATGTATGTTGACATCTGTTTGGCTTGTTAATCTTATTAGATCATGTGTGTGGTGAATTTAAAATGACAAAAATCTGCATAATTTGAAAACTGCCAGAATTTCAGTTAGCTAAATCTACAATTTCAACACATAGATTTCATTTAAAATGTCAAAATCTACATAATTTGTGTTCTGGAATTGTTTCAATCTGCTAAATCTCATAAAATATCACAAATATTTGATTCAAATTGGTCTGATGTGAATTTCGTGAAGTCTGAAATTTTTAGTCAACTAAAACTGCAAACTTAAAACTGTCACTGCACCAAAAATCAGTTTAGTGGTACAGTTTTAGTCGACTAACTCTGTATTTTTATGTGTTCACTTATATTGATGTGGAATTGCTTGAATTGATTTTAATTGATTGACCCAGTCAAAGTATGCATCACATGACTATTTTTGGACTGTAGTAGCAGTTGTAACAGCTATTACATCAGCTAAAATCAACTTTTCATATTGCATTAACCATAAAGTTCTTTAATTACATGATTTCCAATGTACATGCATTAGATGTGAACTGTTTGTGAGTGTATTGATCATAAAACGCATGGGAAACACATCACTGCATCTCTGATTCAAATTCCCCTCACATTTAATTGTTGTGATTTCATGTACTGCATTGAAACCAGAAAATCTGAACGATTTAATTGACTGATTTTGAAAATCAACCTGCTGATTCTATAAATACTTGCATAAGCATCATGCATTGGCATTCTCATTTGCTAGTAAGAGCCAAACCTACTTTTCACCATGCCTAGAAGATCACAAGCTTCCCCCTCAGATGATGAAAGCTCCACTCCACCGACTTCATCCTCTCCAAATGCTATGAATCAAGGAAGACTTGCGATATGGTTTGAAGGTCATTAGGACAAAATTCAAACCTTCTTGATTAAGATCAATAGGAAGCAAATCATTCTTCCTAAGGTGATTCGTATGTCATGGCTAAGGGCAGAGAATTTTGGCAACCTTGAGCAACATCTGAAAACCCAAAAATTGAAGACTTTCCTTGAGCTTTCGGGTAAGGTGTATCCGAATTTGGTGAAGGTGTTTTATGCCAACCTCAAGCTCAGCAATGGCATTCTCAAATCAAGTGTCAAAGGTGTGGGAGATGGAAATCACTAGGCAAACATGGAAGGATATGGCTGGCCTAAGGCAAAGAGGTGTGCAAGTCCGCAAAGGTGAAACTAGTGCAGTGGATGAGTTCAACAAGGTGCAATACTTCAATCAATGTGTAAGAAACCAAGGGGAGCAAGCTAGAAATTGCCATGTGGGAAGGCTTCATGTGGAGGAAAGGTTGCTAGCCATGGTGGTGACCAAAATCATCATGCCTAGGGGGAGCAATCATGCTACCTTGAATGAAGGTGATTTAGTGGTTATGTACTGTATTCAAAATGGGGTGATGGTGGATTGGACATACACAATTCGTGACCATATGATAAAAGCAAAGAGGCTCACAGATTTCAAGCTTTCATATGTGGTGCTCATCTCCAAGTTCATTGAGCATTTTGGTGTGGATGTGGTAGGAGACCTTGAGGAGTCCATTAACCTTCTTAATCATGTTTCAACACTGAATATGCACAAGATGGGATTCACCAAGGTAGGCAACACTTGGCTAGTTGAAGGAGATCAAGGTGTAAACATTGAAGGTGGAGCAAATGATCATGCAGCGGGAACTAGTGGAGGAAACCAAGAGGAAGATGAACCACAGTCTATGTATATTGAGTTGTACAACCCTCTTGAGAATATTGGACTTGCATACTCCCAATTTGAGAGAATGGTTCTCAACCAGCTTCAAGACCTCAACATTGCTCAAAATGCACATCACATGTACCACACAACAAGGTTTCAAGACTTGGATGACCAACTCCATAATGTTCATGACTTCCTCTCCAATGTCTACAACAAAGACAACCATAGGAATGAGTGAAGGGGATGGCTCATAGGTCATGCATTGCATTTTCGTGCCGCATTTTGTGTGTCAGCTATTTGCTCTAGTATTTTAATTGGCTATTTTCTCATTTTGTGTATCTGCATTTATGTTTCTGTTTTGGCATGTTTGTATTCGTACCAGGTTCCCTGGTACACCCCTATGTTACTACATTGATGAAAATTTTCATCTTTCCAAATTGATCTATGCATTTACTTTCATTTGATGAATCCAAAGGGGAAGAAAAATGAGTGAAAATTAATATTGTGTCAAAATTGGAAAACCTGAAATAAATTTGTTGTAATCATATAATACTGCAAACTTAATCAAAAATCTGAAGTTAAATCATATTATTAATGATAGGGGGAGCATATGCATATGTAATATGTATGTATGCTTGGGTGCTTTTGCTTGGTTGTATATTTGGAATATTGGTATCTTGTATGCAAAAGCTTTTTCAGGTTTCTCTATGGATCTTAGCTCATCAATTCAACCCGAGGATGTTGGCCTCATCAAATTAGGGGGAGATTTTTGGCACAAGCAAGCTTGAAGCAAAGAATTGATAAAGCCGTGTGCATGAAGATCTTAAGTGTTTGATGAAGATTGATGAAGATCCATTTGAAGATTATGTTTTTAGTGTGTTAAATCTATATATAACATGTTAAATGTAATGTGTTAGTTTTATACATTGTTGATAGGCTATATGACATAGGTTAGATGTCTTGTTTGCCTTAGTGTGTCTCTTTTAATATGTTAAAATGGGTTTTAAAAGGTTAAAAGGCTTGTTGTATATAGTTTCTGGTATGAATGCATTCAGTGAGTTGAATTATTTTTCAATCGACTGATTTCAGTTAAGTCAAGTGAAATCAGCTGGCTGTACGGAAAATTCAATTGACTGTTTTCACTTAAACCAGACTATATAAGCTGTGTTTTCATGAGCAGAGGTGTGAATCTGAGTTTTTTTGGACGAAATCGTGTCATTCATCTTTGGGAAGCATTCTCTCTCTACAATACATAGCCGCAACTTGTGTTTGAAGATCTTGGTTGATCTTGGAAGCATTTTGGCTTGTGAATAGCTTGAAGAACACATGTATTGTGTGCTAGGCACAACCACCATGAGGTTTGGACGTTCTTGTAACTCTTAATGGTTTGCCTGATGTGATTTCAAGTCTGCAAGTGTGATTCTTGTAGGTTGTGGTTCTAGATTTTTATGTGAGTCAAAAATCTTGTGTGCTTTGTGTTCAAAAGTGTAATCTTGGTGTTTGATTTGTAAAACTTTTGAATATAGTGGAAACCAGGCTCAGGTTGTCCTGGAAAACTGGATGTAGCTCTGTGATTGAGTGAACCAGTATAAAATCAGTTGTGCATTCTTCTTTCCCTCACCTCCCTCTCTTTTAAACTCTTTAAAAACTCAAGAAAACCAAGTAATTTGATTTTTGGTGTGATTTAATGCGTGCTTGTGTAATCTGAGGCTTTGTACTTGTTATAAATACTGATTAGAACATGTCTTGTATGTAAAAGATTGTTGTTTGAGTTGAATTTGCGAATTCTGCATTCTGCATAATTCTCCAGTATTTTAGCCGACTGATTTGTCTTTTTAATCGACTGTTTCATAGCATCAAGAACAATTTAGTCTGTTGTTTTTATATTTTAATCGACTGAAAGTGTACTGGTCTGCTGCATTTACATTCAAATATTCCAGTTTATTAGATTCAATTGAAAAAGGTTTTAAGCTTTTGAAAAAGTTTATGAAGCCAATTCAACCCCTCCCCCCTTCTTGGCTAAACTTACCATTTCAAAACTAACATTAATGATTGCATATTATACAGAAAAGAATTTGAAGATTTGAAAAAATGTCCAAAGTGTGGGTCATCACGGTACAAGCAGAAAAGAAACAGTGAAGATAGTGGTCAAATAGAGAAGGAAGGATCTGCTTTGAAAGTAGTCTGGTACCTTCCAATCGTGCCCAGACTTAAATGTTTGTTTGCAAATCCTAAAGACGCTAAAACCCTAGATGGCATGCAACTGAGAGAAGATGTGAGGGATTTCTTCGTGATCCAGCTGATTCAATGCAATGGAAAAATATTGATCAGGAGTTTCCCAAGTTCGGTGAAGAATGTAGAAATATTCGTTTTGGCTTAACTACCGATGGAATGAATCCATTTGGTAATTTAAGTACAAACCACAGTTGTTGACCTGTTATATTATTCATTTACAACTTATCTCCTGGACTCTGCATGAAGAGAAAATACATGATGTTGTCTATGATGATATCTGGTCCAAAGCAGCCTGGAAATGACATAGATGTATATCTCAATCCTCTAGTTGAAGACTTGAAGGTGTTGTGGGTTGATGGTGTTGAAGTATTTGATGTTGTTGCTTCTGAAACTTTCATGATGCATGCAATGTTATTTTGCACCATTAATGACTTTCCAGCTTATGGTAATTTGTCAGGGTACAGTGTCAAGGGTCATAAAGCATGTCCTATATGTGAAGAAAACACTGCATCTCATCAATTGAAAAATGGAAGGAAGACCGTGTATCTGCGCCATCGAAGGTTTTTACAAGCTAATCATCCTTATCGAAGGTTAAAGAAAGCATTCAATGGACATCAAGAGAATGACAAAGCACCAACTCCATTAACTGGCATTGAAATTCATGAAAAAGTTAATAAAGTACATCATGTATTTGGTAAAACGTCCAAGAAGTCATCTGCATCGAGCCCTTGGAAGAAAAAATCAATATTCTTTGACCTTCCATATTGGTCGAAGTTAGAAGTTAGGCATTGCATAGATGTCATGCATGTAGAGAAGAATGTGTGTGATAGCTTGATTGGTACACTACTCAACATTCAGGGAAAGACAAAAGATGGAGTAAATGCTCGTTTGGATTTGGTTGAAATGAAGATCCGAGAAGACTTGGCACCAAGGGAGGTTGGTAGGCGCACTTATTTGCCCCCTGCATGTTACACTATGTCCAGACAAGAGAAGATAAGTTTTTGCTTATGTTTAAAGAGTGTCAAGGTACCTCAAGGATACTCTTCAAATATTCAGAGTTTAGTGTCCATGCAAGACTTGAAGCTTGTTAGCCTAAAGTCTCACGATTGTCACATCTTAATGCAACAATTACCTGTAGCTATTCGTGGAATTTTACCCAAAAATGTTAGACAAACTATAACGTGTTTGTGTGCATTCTTCTCTTCAATTTGTAACAAAGTCATTGATCCTTTAAAGTTAGATGAACTTCAAGCCGAGATTGTTATCATCTTGTGTTAGCTAGAGATGTTTTTCCCTCCATCATTTTTTGACATCATGGTACATTTACTTGTTCATCTGGTGAGAGAAATCAAGTTTTGTGGACTTGTATAGGTTATGAAATCAATAATTGCACATTCTATACGAGTCTCTAATGATAAAAGCACAGTACAAAATAGTGGAGTCAGTCTTGAAGCTGAGTCGCTACAATTTTCTACATCTAAAGATCAAAATCTCGTAGTAGGATCAATGACATACTATGGTGTAATACAAGAGATATGGGAGGTTGATTATACCATGTTTATTATTCCAGTATTCAAATGTAAGTGGATTGACAATAAGAGTGGTGTCAAAATAGATGAATCAGGAATGACTCTAGTTGATTTTCGAAAGGTGGGTAATCGAGATGAGCCATTTATCATGGAACAACGAGCATCTTAGGTTTTCTATGTTAAAGATCTTGCGTCTGAACATTGGTTTGTCGCTCTTCATGGAAAAAAACAGATTGATCCTAATGAAGAGAATATGAGTGATCTTAATATTGTTGTCACCCACCCATTTAGAAGAACAATAAATGTTGATGAAATCCATCTAGTTGATGATGTACATGCAATTCGAGAAGATTACAATGAAGGAATATACATATGATCAATTAATAAATTTATGTATGAATTTCATGTTCTTGTTAAAATTTAGGTGTTTTGTAAATAATGTTTTATATGTTATTTTATATGTTTCTTATTAATGTTTTTTTATGTTTTCATTTCACAGATACATGGTTGAACATGATACTTCATCAGAGGATGAAGCACATACTAAGTGACCCACCAGAGGAGCCACTAGGTTGAGACAGCTCTTACTTAGAAGAGTTAAAGGTGAGAAAACACATGTTGATATCAACGTCAACACTGGAATGCCTAGTGGTCATTATGCAGACGTCTTCAAAAGCTATTTAGGAATGTTGGCACGAGAGAGAATATCAATCCCTACTCCATATTTTGATCATGTCACTGAAGTTGATCGGGAAATGATATGGCAAGATTTATTGGTAAGTAATATTAATGTTATTAACATTATACTTTGATTTTTTTGATAATATGTTAAATATTATTGATGACATCTTCTATATTGCAGCTAACATTTGATATTCCAAATGTGGCGATGCTTAAACAAAAATGTTTGTCATCGGTGGCTGAGAAATTTCGTGGTTTTAAGACCAAGTTGACATCTAGGTATGTCTTTGGATATAAAAAGGATGAAAATCCATTGTTGAAATACACTTGGATTGATGAAGACACATGGCATCAGTTTCTTGAGCTTCGAACATCTGAGGGATGGCAGATATGTTTATTTGAAATCATCAATAGCATAATTGATAATTATGCAAAATTTTAACTAATTCATAAAGTGGGTTTTATATGTTACAGGAATAGAGAAAAAAAAAGGCTCAAAGCATAAGTGCTCAAAATAAAAACCCACACATATTATCTCGTGGTGGGTATAGAAAACTTGAAGAAAAGATAATGTCAGAAAAGAAAAAATCTAGGCCCCCACCTTCTAAAGGTGAAGATACTAAGCCTCTTTTACCATCATCGCGTCATCAAAAGTGGAAGTTAGCCAGTCTACGCACATCGGGCAACTACACTTCTGAATCTGCACGAGAAATCTCTGAGAAAATTGTAAGATACAATTCTTGTCTAAATAGCTCGTTCATGTTTTATATTGTATTTTTTTTATAAATTATTTTGTTACATTGTAGGATTCTTTGGTTGAGAAGAGCTCCTAAGGAGGATTCATTCCAGAAACTCGTCATGACATACTTGCTACTATAATTGGATGGCCTGAGCACCCTGGACGTGTGTGTGGTGCTGGATCAGGAGTCGGCATACGTCATGTAGTGATGGTGCTGATTATGAAGAAAGAATGAAGGAAATGATCACTACGTAGGTGAGACAAGAACTTATGTGCCAATTTGAGCATTATGGCATTCGTTTGCCAGTGGATCCTCCGCCAAAACTAGACCCATTTGTGCCTCCCACAAGTAAATTTGTTTTCTATAAGTTATGAATTGAATAAATAATATTTAATAAAGTAATTGAATAACATTAATAAATCGTTGACTCTAACAGGTAGAAGCGAAGAAGGGGAGTTGTTCAGCCCCACCTGGGGATGACATGGACGACACTCATCCATGTCAGCTATATATTTGGGATGGTACAGAGAAGACACTAGTGGCTCGTGGAAAAGTATTTGAGGCAGCCACAGTTCTTCATGGGATGGAGTTATTAGAGGATGAGGTTAAGGTCACGCTAGAAGAGGTTCTCATGTTGTTTGCTTTAGTTCCTGTGCCAATAGATGAGGTATATACTATGGCACAAGCATTCCAATGTTTCATCGCCTGGCCTAGAGATTTGGTTGTTTCTGACCCCCTGCTATAGACTCTTAAACCCACCAATATACTAAATTTTTAAGTTTACATGTTTATTATATTCAAACTTGAATTATATTCCATTTTAACTAAAATTGCATCAATATAGAAAAAACCTCAACCAAAGAAGATTCTTCTCTCTTTGGACGATCCTCTTGGTGCATTACTCCAACTTGCAGAAATCGTAGCTGATAAGCTGATGCAGGTTCCTTGGGATGCTAACATTTTTGGGAGAGACCTTGACATCCCACTTTACTTGCATTCCCAAGATGTCTTGGAGCTTGCACGTGGACAAACTGAATATTACCATTATTCACTTATGGATGATGTAAGTCTTTCAGACATTATATATAGTTATTTGATATATTTATCTATTTACTTATATGAAATCAAATTTATGTTTAGGTATTTGTCTGGTGTCAGTGAAACTATGGGGCTGAATGATGTATATGGGTTTGTAGACCCCCAACTCACTCATGAAGGCAACAAGTTTGATGACATCCAATCATATGTGACTGGATGCTTTCAACGCGGAAAAGAAATTTATTGTGTCTTATTGATAACGCTGTCGTTGACGCGATCAAATTAATACTACTTATCTATAACAACTTCAGTATTATTAAGAAAGTAGTCAACAAAATAGAAAGGATAAAGTAACCCAAAGTCGTCTCCCAACGAACACGGAATTGATTTTTAACAAATTAGTTCTTATAAATTCTATACAAAAGAGTTAGTCAAATAAAATAATAAAAATATGGGGATTAAGATAAACACA
>Ga0214543_1002849_pt1 | contig 34054 bp, 26 predicted proteins | sample CNSS2metaG_FD_160094 | JGI IMG/M metagenome (GOLD analysis project Ga0214543, IMG submission 160094) | Root nodule microbial communities from cowpea collected in UCLA plant growth center, Los Angeles, California, USA - CNSS2 | ecosystem: Host-associated > Plants > Roots > Nodule | place: USA... | reverse complement strand
AATTTGGTCTGAAATTGAGAGAAACATTATAAATATTAGTACTTAATTTTGTAAAAATATTTATACTTAATTATTTTTAATCTTATAAAAAATGGATTACAAAAATATTTTAATTATTAAAAAAAAATTGGGACAAAATTTAATCAGATACACATACTTAGGTACTAAATTGAAACAAAAAGACATATGTGGGGACTAAATCGAAATGAACACAATGACATCTAATAGTGACACTGACACGTGGCATTACAATGCCACGTGGCACTAACAATGCCACGTGTCACACACAGGGACTTGACACGTGGTATTTTTAATTTTTTGAAAAAAAAATTAAAAAAAATTAAAAAAAATCAAAAAAACCACAGATTGACACGTGGCACGTTGACTAACGGCGTTAGTCAACTCTATCTGAAAGGGACCTAATTGAAGCAATTTTCAAAAGTTGGAATGCAATTGACACTTTTTTAAAACCAGGTACCTATTTGACACACTAGCCCCAAACTGGGTACTATACGATTAATTAAACCTTAATTAAATTCCGCGGATCTTACAGATATTATTCAATTAATTATCTAAAGATATCTAAATAATTATCAACAAATGAATCTTGCTCAAAAATCCAATTCAACCCTTTTGTGATTGTGTGGTCCAAATTTGCATAGGAATCCAAAAATATAAATAATTGCATTTCAACTCTCTTTTTTATCAAATATTGACCAACGTTTAACTATTTGACTTGGTGACTACCTAATGAGAAGCTGCCATGTGGCACTCCCCCTCTCTCTCTCTCAAACTAGGGTTTCTTCCTCCAACATGGTTATTGAACTTGCATGTGTTGTGATGGTAGCGCGGTTAGGTTCAATGTTCCACTATAGGTGCATGAAATTCACAACTCCAAAGGGTGAACAAATTGGCGTCACGGTGTTCGCGTTGTGATTGAGCATGGCTATTTTTGTGAAGTGGCTAGGACAACTCACGGTCATCTCATGGTGCGGGTTGTGTCGTGTCTTCGTCGCATTGGTTTCGTTGGCTACTAAGAGATCTCGTGCTTGCTAGTGTGTGGTTCGTGTTTCGACCTGCATCTAGTGGTGTTTCAACTGGTTGTGCGTCGTCAGCAGTGCGACTTTTGATGTGGGTTTGTGGTGGTTGATGGTTGAACGATGACCCAATCTACCTAGGGTTTAAGAGCTTGAAGGTGATGAGGTGGTAGGTGTTCATCCCTTGTAGATTTCAACGGAGGTGTCTTCATCTCTTGTGTGATTCAAGAGAGGTCTTTTCTAAACCCTAATCTTTCTTATCATTGATTGTAAACTTCATTTATTTTAGTGATTGAGTTAATCTCATTTTTGAGAGATTAACAATTGGACATAGGATCTTTTGATCCGAACTAGTATAAATATTTTGTGCAATTTTCTCTTCCCTACTCTCTTTATTTTATTGTGTTTATTAAAATAAGGAAAACAAAATTAATTTAACTTTGATATTAAAATGGGAAAAAATTTAATAGCACAATTTTTATTAAGATCCCAATTCACCTTCCTCTTGGTTTTTGTCCAAACGCTAATCATTTCGCTACACATTTTCAACATGCTCGCCAGGAGGTTTGGAGCACATGTTCGCCTGGCGGCGCCTCGATAGTGTAAGACCCGAGGAAATTAATTAATTAATACAAGTAGTTAGAACCTTTATGGCAATTAGTATTAATTGTTATGATGCGAAAAGTACTAGTTAAAATGGTTGAGAGTACTTGATTATGTTGAGAGGACTTAAGTTGGAGTCTTGTGTATGCCATTTGTGTGTTATTGAATTAATTATTATTTTAATAATAAAGTGTTTGATCATGATGAGTGATAATATAATCCTAAAACTTTAGGAATTATTACAAAACATGAATTGGTTGAATGGTTGTGCATTGACTTAACATTTGCATGGTTGTGAGTTTGAACCTTGGTAGTCATAAACTAAGCTTTCTTTTTGCAAAAATTCTTTTTGCCATGAATATGAAAAGCTAGAAACCCTAGCTGACAAAGGGGCAACCAAGAGGGGCTGGAAAAACAACCACTAATGAGTCTTGAATGGTAATTAAGGTCATGCTAATGCCAATTTTCGTTTTTGGCCATTAAACACAATTAACACCCAATTAAAGAAGAAGTTAAAGGAGTGATAAAGGGTTCTTGAGACTGGTATTCGTGAAGGCTGTGAAGAAAGCAGTTGTAAAGCAAGAATTGAGTTTAAAGAGGAAGAGTCAGAGTTGTTCGTGGAAGGAGGAAGGAGGCCATTGTTGATCAAGAAGGAGTTTGGAATTCTCACAATTTAAGCAAGGAAACCAGGTTAGGGGAGTTGGATCATGTTAATTTTGTATTTTGATTAACTGCATGATGTATTGCATAATTGTGTATGACTTTCTTTTCCATTGCTGTGTTCTGGAAAATTTCCAGAAACCGCATGGTGGGCCTTTAAAGCCGCCAAGCGACTCATACCAATTTTAGTGTAATTCTGGGTTCCTACGAGGAATCGCCTGGTAGTAAGCTTTGTGCCGGCAGGCGACATAAGTTGTGCCACCCGGTTTTTCTAGGTTTTTGGCATGAACTGTCTGGCGGTGATGAACACCTGTCAGGCGATGCAAGCAAGTTTGCTCGAATTTTGTTTTAGATTCTAGGCTGACATTGGATAGGGGAAAGGGTAGCTTTAATCGTTATTTGAGTATTAGAGGCATGTAGTCGTTGAATTACATTGTGTTTGGAAGTTAATTGGATGAAATCATATGAACATGTGCTTAGGGTTTGGGAAATTGGGAAATTTCAAGTTAGTGAAGATTGATGCGCGATTTGTATTGGGAACTTGTAGGCACACTTTCAAATTAATATTAACTAGCGTTGGATGTACAATTAGCCGTTGAATTACGAAAATCAATAAAGGAATGCGTTCTAGAAATTTTAGAGAGCGTTGCATGTGTAACAGAATCTAGGATTCCCAAAAACTGATTCACCGCTTGGCATCCTGACAGGGGCAGATTGGTGGTTGACTTGACAGGGGCAGATTAGAGAGCGGTGTGGAAGCGTACTGAGTAGTGAATCTAATTGTAAGGACAAATATATAGTGGGATCAATGTGGTATTGGGAAGGGACTTTATGGCTTATGAGATTAAGAGTGGAAAGCCATAGAAGATGTCTAAGTATTGAGATGAATTGGACAATACAATGACTGGATTCATATCAGTAGTGATTTTAAGTGAGTGAGATGTTGTGTTCCTAACAGTTGTATAATGCCTATTTTGAACTTAAGGGTAAATGTTGCTAAAAATTATAAATACATGATTTAAATGGAAATTCCTTGAGGTGGTAATTATGCTGGTGGGAAGGCACAATAGGCACTCTTAATCTGCAAAGAAATGACAATTAAACTGGTTGAGTGCCATTGATTTGTGTTCAGCCTAGGGGTTGCATTCTTAGGGGAAATTGAAGGATATCATATTTTTAAGTTATGAATGACGGTGGATATTGTATAAGGTGATATAAGGTGATATATATATATACATATATATATATATACATATGTATATATGTATATATATGTATACATATATACATATGTATACATATATATACATATATACATATGTATATATATGTATATATATATATATACATATATATACATATGTATACATATATATACATATATACATATATATATATATATATATATATATATATATATATATATATATATATATATATATATATATATATATATATATATATATATGTATACATATATATATATATATATATATAAATAAGGATTTAGCAACATGGATGCATGATGTTGTAGGACTAAAGTGTTGGAACTTGGTTAAGAGTGTTCATAACTAGTAATATTCGTGTTACTAGTGTAGCGCCTGGCGGTGGTGTTCGACCCGTCATGCAATAGCTAGACTTACAGGGGCTCTGGAAGCATGTGGCGCTTGGTGGTAAGGGTTGTCCCACTAGGCGACACCTACAGACAGTGGCATCAGATATGCTTGGCACCTAGAGGCACGTGTCCTCACCAGACAGTCTAGAAGCGAGTTTCGCCTGGCGACTCTAGAGTAGCACCTGGCAATAATGTAGAGGCAGACGACTTATTGTTTTGATGTGTGTGGTCTACAAGGCTTTGGTGATACCTTAAAGGTCGGATTGTTAGTTGTTCCTTGAGTTGTGACTCAGAACGTATCCCTTGAGTTATGGCTTGGGATATGTGTTAAACACGTGGAATTCCTTAAGTTGTGGCTCAGAATGACATCTCTTGAGTTATGGCTCGGGATGGCGGATGAACATGAGGAACTCTTGAGTTATGGCTCGGGTTGGCGAGTGTTGTCGGTGTGAGTGTGCGACTTATGGCTTGTATGGATGGGTCCAGATAGATTGCCCTCCTCAATATTCAGCTGACGAGTTTGATAGTCTTGGGACATTACGAACCATGTTCATATTGGGAACTCCACCTAGCATTACGGAGTATGGTCCGTAGCAGGTTTCCCGCACGTGTTCTAAGGGTTGTGGTAGCAAGACATCTTAAGATATTCATTTAAAGAAGAAGATCATGGATGACATGATGGTAGCCATGTGGGATGAAAGCAAAGGATATTGTCCATTTGATGTGTTTGTGCTGATATATTTGAATTGTAAATGTATTTTTTTACTATTACCTCACCCTATCTGCTTGTGTTTGGCGATGATTGTATATGCGTTACAGGGAGTAGATGATGTTGCAGGTAGTTTTGGTGAAGCTTAGCATCAGAGAGGTGCTAGATGGGAAAGGCTTTATGGAATTTATTATTATTTTCCTTTTGTGATTTTTGTAACCTTTATGTTACCCGACTTTGATATTGTATTGAGGTTTATAAATTATGGATTTTAGATATTTTTCCATGTAATAAAGTTTTAAAATTTCTTACGGTTTTGGGATATGGAATTATAATAAATGAGGTTTTAATCTAATTTATTTATTTATACTAAATAAATTCGTAATATTTGGACGGGATGTTACAGACAGTGCCATGTGACATTATAGGGGTAGGGAGTCCTTTGTAGAGGGTTTTGCAAGGATGGTCTCGGTGGTTTGGTCTGGAATATGTTTGATTAAATTATGAGCGGGGAGGTTCGTAATGTAGCTGGAATACATGATTGATGTGGACGGGGAGGTTAGTATTTGTTGTACGCTTGTGTGGGGATATAAGCGTAGAGGTTCATATGTTTCGTGCTCACACTTTAGGCTGCTATGAGCGGGGAGGTTCATAGCAAGTGTTCACATATGTTGGACTACGAGCGGGGAGGTTCGTAGAATTGGACTACAGGTGGGGAGGTCCGTAGAGTTGGACCACAAGCGGGCAGGTTCGTGGAAGCTTGATAATCTCTAAGGACCAAGGTTGTGTGTGAATCCTTCACATATAGGTTATGAGATTAGGGTGGAATGGTATAAAGGAGGCAGTGAACCAAGAGTTGGCTAAGATAACTTGGGTGGGTGTTAATTCTCATTATTTATTATTTATGGTTGTTTTTCTTTTTCATCTCACCCTTTTTGTTTGTGTTTGGCGATGATTGTGTGACTTGTCATACGAGAGCATATGTGAATCCAAGTGAGGACGTTGATGCCTAGAGATGGAGCGGGGCGTACTGTGGGAATTTACTTTATGTTTTATGTACAAACATTTTGTAATAAGCCTCTGTTATGTTTTTCTTAATTATGGATTTATATTAAGGATGATATAGTGTATTTGAATTTCCGCGATATAAGTTGTAAATTTTTCCCACGCTTGGGAACTTTATATATTATTTAAATTCTAAAAGTTATAAAAAAATTACTTTATCAAGTAATATCTGCCTAGGGTGTTACATTTGGTATCAAAGCATATGATTTCAAAAACATTTTTAGGCCTTGGAGTAGTGAGCTTATCGTGATATGACTACATGACTTGTGTAAATCTATTTGGTTGTAGACTTTCCTTGAATGCATTATTGTGTTATATGTATTGTTAATGCTTTGCTTGAAATGGATTTTAACGGTGTATGATACACTACAAAACTAGGAAATGGCAGGCGGAAAAGGGAGACTAAGTTGTGCTAATAACTCAACAAATGAAATTGCCTAGGCAATCGACCGACTGGTTGACGCTATGCAGCCACAACCAATGGTGCTGCCACAACATGCGCTTCGAGTGGCCACCATGGACGATTTCATGAGGCACTCCTGATGACGTGGATGCGTGGATTAAGGAGTGCAAGAAAATATTCTATGTAATCGCTTGTACGGAGGCACAGAAGCTCACATATGCCACTTTACAAACATTTTGTAATAAACCTCTATTATGTTTTTCTTAATTATGGATTTGTAATAAGGATGATAAAGTGTATTTGAATGTCTGCGACATAAGTTTTACTTTTTCCCATGCTTGGAAACTTTATATACTATTTAAATTCCAAAAGTTATATAAAAATTGTTTTATCTAGTAATATTTGCTTAGGGTGTTACAACCCTCCTACTACTAAAAAAAAAATTGATAATTACCCAACAATAACTACATAGAAATTTGGATCCATAAATAGACTAGAATGTACGTACAAATATTATCTATGGATTAATATCTTTATGTAAAATAAAGTTGCATGCGAATTTTTCAAAATGTAAAAGAGAAGTATTTTTCGAAAGATATTTATGTACCTAATGTTATATGAATTCGTGGTAAATATACCAATAACACATCACAATATACTCCTTTATGCTAGTGAAACTCTGAAAATTTAGTTGCATAACCAAAACATTCCTCCCTCATATGCTGGAGAATGCATATAATAAGAAGACAGAGTGAAGCTAAATTTGAAGATGATAAGGGAAGGACAACCTTTAACTGAACCACTACAAAGTTCTTTCCTACGCACAAGTGAGTACCCAACCCAAATGATTCATAAGCATATGGAAACTTGCATGCCTTGGAATAAGGGTTAGTTAGAGGAGGGAGAGATGGGAGTTGATGGCCCAATGAGGGTCCACAAGGAGGTGGTAACTAGATCAATAGTCTATAATTTGACTCAAAGTTTGGCAATGGAACAGTAGATGAGTTTTGGTTTTTATATTGTTAAAGATAAATAAAACTATATTTGAGAGAGATAATGCTGATAAAAATGTTTGGATTGAACTTGACCTCTTAACTTTACTGTATTACCCTTAATTATCTATATATGAAGTTCTTTATTTCTATTGTTCATGGAGGTACGCTTAACTTGTAGACAAACCACATGTCTGCGAGAGTGAACCTAAGGGTGTCAGATGCAGGATTTCCCAATCCAGGTGGAAGAACCCTTGCTTTGAGAATAAGACTCTTTAAACTATTTGATCATGCATATCCATGTGTGGTATTTACCAAGGGTCAATATACTTGATTGGGTCTAAACACTAGACTAGATGTCTTTGTATCTAGTGTTGATGAGGTGTGATGATTGGCCAAATCACCACAGAATGAAATACAAACCAAGTAACCAACACGTAAAACAAGATCACAACATATATAAAATCAAGTGCAATACATAGAGAGTTTAGAAGTTACATTTAATCCCAACTATAGAGTAATTACTTGCTCATGATGATGAATACAAGATGAACATAGAGTAGCATCCTTCCTTCCATAACTATACACTACTATACTATATAGGTCCTAACTAACTAAGAGTATCTCTCTCAAGAATGGTATAAAACCAATATACAAAATCAACATTAATATAATAAGGTTCATGCCCTTTATTTATAGATTTTCAACTGCTGCTCTAGTTTCCAAATCTTGAAGTTTAACCATGGAGGTTCCCTTCCAAAGTGGGTTTCTTCCCAAGTTTGGGCGTTCATCTTTTGTGTTTTAGCAATGAAGGTTTCCTTGCCATGGAGGTTTCCTATTCGTGCTCAGCTTCAAATCTAGAGCTTCACGTTTCTTTGTAGTAAAGTTTTCTTAAAATGTGGCTTCAGTGCCAAATTTCGCTGCTCAGTCGCAACTTTAAAATTTAAATTTCTTAGTTCATCTTTTGGCTTGAGCTGCAAATTTTGGGGCTCAACATCAACTTCATAATTTACTTCATTTTACTTGTATAAAACACAAAATGTATTAAATTCCACTTTTTCTATTTTCTCACTACTTCATTCTTTAATTTTGTAAAATTAGAGAAATTCTAATGATTTTTATATTGATTTAATACAAGATAAGTGTCTAAATAATATGTAATTTAACTAATAATTTTTTATGTTATAAGTATCAAGTGTGGAGAGAGGAGACAGTGCCTTTTTTGGTTGGTATGTGGAAATAGAAAACCTTGTTGGGTACTCTGGAGGAGCATAACTTTAGGCAGTATGATTGTTATCTTGATGTATTTTCCTTTTTGCCAATAATTCTTAAAGTTGTTGCATATTTCAGTCATATATTCTCTTTTTCTATTTGTTCTTGGTTTGGTTTTGCATCAATTGGTCCGACTTGTTGGATACCCTTCATCGATCAGTGAATGCTTCCAAGGGAGAAAGGGAACAAGGATAAACGTGGAGAACCAAGATATATAGTCGCCATGGAATCGAGGGTTAATCTCATCGAAGAGGAACTGACGAAGATGAAAGCAGTAATAGAGGAGATTCATCTTCAAACAATTCAGAATCAAAATGCGATGGAAGTAATGAGGAAGGAAGCTACGGATAATCAATCTAAATTGATCCTATGACTCGCAACTTTAGCAAAAGTATAAACAGGGATAGAGAGGGCTCAATTGGTTCAAAAGTTCAGAAAATCATGAAGAACAATGGGAGAATGTCATTCGGGTTGAAATCCTTAGAGGGGGATTATCTCAACGAGTTTCGTCAATCAATTACAAGAAGATCATGCAGGCTCGATATCTAGAGCTGAGATTTATTTTAACTTACAAGAAACCAATGAAGCCATGAAAGTGAATCTCGCTGAGTTGTACATAGAAGGAGAAACCATACACTTTTTCAACTCTCTATTGAACGATTAAAGTGATCTAACATGGGAAGAACCAAAAAAAAAGAGTTGTTGGACAGGTACAGTGGAATGGGAGAAGGGAATGTCTTTGACAAGTTGACAGCCCTTCGTCAGACATGGACCATGGAGGAATACATAAGTCGATTTGAGTGTTTAATTGCACAAGTACCTCACAAAGAACAATATTGTTCATATTTCACTTATAGACTCCGTGATGATATCAAAGCGCAAATTCGTAGTCTACACGTTGCAAATCCTATATAGCAAGGCGTAGGTTAATGAGTGTCACCAATAATATTGACGTAGAATTGTCGGGACCTACAAGATATACCAACTACAATAACATTTGCTTAATCACATTTGTAAAAAATGTTACTATATAGATAATATAGTTATATTTTCTTAAAAAGGTTACTATAAAAAATATTAGGTTTAATTATGCGTTTGGTTCCCATTTTGGAGTTAAAATTTCAAATTGGTACCCGAATTTTTGAAATTCTCAAATTGATCCCCTTTTTAGTTTAAAAGTCTCAAGTTTGCCTTTTCCGTTAAGTCTGGCTAAACATCGTTTGTGGTTGCTGAGGTGGATTTTTGTTACTGAAATGTGTCAATTACAGGTGGAATGACGTGCAAACATTTATTTATTTAAGCCAACAACAGCGTTGGATCTAGAATCCCTAATTTTATTGTCATCTTCTCCTATCTTCTCTGATGAATCCAGCCAATTGTGGGTCTTGTGGGTCCTGTTCAAGTTTAAATCTTGGAGGAAAGCAAAATAGTAGCGTCAATTTTTGCAGTGCAAGTGGGTGTAGAAGCGTCAATATCACACCAAGTTGTTATTGTGGTGATAAGGTTGTGTTGAGAACTACGAAAACAGCCAAGAACAAAGGAAAAAGATTTTGGGGCTGTCCAAACTTCAAGGTAATGTTATTTGTAATTTCTGTATTGTTTTTGTGTAATTTTTTGTGTTTTCTGATAAAAATAGATGTTAATGGTATATTTGCATCAGAGTGGAAGTGAAGAGTGTGGTGGGTGTAATTACTTCAGCTGATTTGATCAGTATAGGATCGGAGAAGGGGGTTCTGCAAGCACGATTGTGATTGAAGATAAATGTTGTGGGTATGTGAAGAATGAACAAAAGGTTGGTGGCAATGTGAAGATTGAAGAACATGTTGTTGGTGGCAGTTTCAATTCCCAAGAAATGACAAGAAGTTACGTGATGTCCTAAGAAGTAATTGCTGATATCAAAATATGTATTAATTCGTTAGAAAAAAGGATTAAGGTGTTGATTAATGTGTTTTGTGTTTACGTTGTAGTGAACATGATTAGTGTGTTTTTGTTGTTGAATTAGAATGACTGTGTGACCTGCCAAAGGTGTTATTATAGTGTGCATGGGTAGATTTCGTTGTATCTTATTGAAACTGACCTTTAATGTAGTAGATTGTTTTGTTTATGTAAGGATTAAAAAGTTAATGAATGATATCAGTAACTGTTTTACAAAATTTGGCACCACACCTTTAATGCACCTGTACTGAAACATAAATTCCATATGCAAAAGTTGAAATTAATTTAGACCAGGACATGAAAATTGGACATCAAAACAAATTTTGATATATAATTAACGTGTTTTGCCAGTAAATGTTTAACATGTGTGAAGGAAGTGGACTAGTACTACATAACTGAAATGGACAAAAAATTAACCCCCATCGTACCTAAATTGTCTTTCAAAAAGGTAATTACAGACCAAAGCTACAAAAGTTTATAATAAGGAAAGCACATGTAGTCATGGTTTCCATATGTGTCCCCTCCTTGCATTGAGTTTTGGCCTCATCATTGGTCTTCCACGCCTACGTGTTCCTTGTTGAGAATGTTGAGAAGAAGCCCTTGGTGCTGTAGTAGAAGGTTGTGCAACTTGTGAATGTGGGTGGGATGGTGCAAGGGTTGACTGTGTAGAAGCCTGGGGTGCAGGGGTTGGTTATTGTGATGGTGGCTGGGATGGCTGAGTAGGTGGTTGAGCTGCAGGGGTTAGTTATTGTGATGGTTGCTGGGATGGTTGAGTAATAGGTTGAGTTGCAGGGGTTGGTTGCTGTGATGGTGGTTGGGATGGCTGAGTAATAGGTTGAGCTGCAGGGGTTGGTTCTTGTGATGGTGGCTGGGATGGCTGAGTAGTAGGTTGAGCTGTAAGGGTTGCTTCCTGTGATTGTGGCTGGGATGGCTGAGTAGGTGCCTGAGGGCAATGTCTCCTGTTATGGCCAAGTTCCCTACATATACGACACCTCTTGCATAACCCTGCTTTTGTCATTTGTGTGTCATCTTTTCTTAGCTCCCATTCTTGCAATCTCCTTTTTTTTTTTGGTCTGCCTGGTAATGATATTTTTGGAGGAGGCTAAATATCTGGATATGGTGTAACCTCCCACACCCTTTGGCCATTGATTGGGTTATATGTAGGATGCATATGTCTCTCTTCATGCGTGGACTTCTTGTACCAACTGAAGATGAAATCTTCTCCATTTATATTTAGAAACCTCATGGCTGCTAGGGCATGACAGCATGGTATCCCAATGATGCTTCACTTCCTGCATGTGCATGATGCTTCATCGATATTGACCACAAACTTCTCCCCAACATGTGATGCAAGCCTCACCTCAAAAATTTTATCTGCTGATAACTACGTCAAATTTAACAATAGACAACGCACTTTAGACAACGCTTATTTAATTAAGCGCTATAAATGAAAATATGGAACATTAGACGACGCTTTATTAGATAAATGTTGTCTAAATGGGTACCCATAAATAGGGCTTTTTCAAATAAACGCTATTTATATGTAATTATTTTAAAAATAAAATTAAATATTTTAAATAGATCAAACAGAAAGCATTTAAATAAAAAAACGTAGTCTATGTATTCAAAATAGAGAGTGCTTAAGTATAATAGCGCGTATATGTATTAAAGAAAATTTCCCCCCGTGCCATAAACTTCACGTTTTCTCTTCTACAACCCTCACGCATCATATGTATTAAAGAAAATATTCCCCCGCGCAATAACTTCGTGTTTTCTCTTCTACAACCCTTACGCAGCAGCACCCGCGGCTCCAACTCTAGTAGCATTTGCGTTCTCCAACCACAAGAACATAGCCCTTTCCAACCACAATAGCTTTCATTCTTCAAGCAGGTGTTGTCGATTAAGGGTTTAGGAAAGTATTCCGTGTTGCGACAGCGAGTGGGCGCTCTCCATCAATTTTTGCAGCGGCGGACGACTTCTCTCATATTCTGGCAGCGAACAGACGACGACGACCAACAACCACTGCAGTGAGTACCAAACTCTCTTATTTTTCTCCTTCTACCTCTTATTTTGTTCATTCTTTGTTCCTTTTCATCTATTTTGGCCACTGTTGTCGTTGGAAAAAAAACTTGGATACCAAACTTTGTAATTTAGGGCATAAATTGGAAGAAAAGCATAAAAATTAGAAGGAAGAATGAGAGGAACGAATAACCATTCTTGGGGGACTCATTATGATCAGAGAAGGGGGAAAAGAAAAGTAATTATATGATCGTACTCTCATGATTAGTGTATAAGAAAGGTGAAAGCTTAATTATATGAAATCAAATATATATTCAAATCAATGCATCCATCTTTATTTGAGAGTACTTAGGTTCATTTTAATATTCATATTCATAGTTTATCCATGCTATTTGATCTGCACTCACATTCTAGATCCACACCACCATATTTCAAGTAGTTTAGGAACTTTATGCAGTTTAACCAAAACGAGTTTCCTTTTTAGAGCTTTCTATGCATATCCACTTAAGTCATACATCGTATATCAAGCTTTGGCATTGCATCTAGAAGTGGATGAGTTGAATTGGTTTGTTGTTGTGAATTGGTTGATTAAACTCATGTTCACACCATTATTCTGATTTTCATATTAGTTTGATCAAGAGATTTATCTCATAGGAATTTCAATGGGTACACATAATTTTATTGCATTTATAATTGCATGATAGCACTTAAAGTTTATTCCATTCACGGTGGGATGCTTAACATATGAATTCAGTTTTGCAGCATAGATTGGATTACTTTCATGCATATGAATTAGTGGGAGGTGCATTCTATCTGTGAAAAAAATTTATTCATTTAGGTGTTGGAATGTTTATTTAATTGCATATGATTTGTTTTGAACTCATTTTGCATATGCTACGGTCTGGTATGAATTAATGGGGAGTGCTCTGCTGCTGTAATGTGATAAATTCACTATTGTCTTGTGTTATTTGCCACTATCTTGCACTGATTGAATACTATCATGACATTCCAAGCATTTTCTTATTTAGCTTAGCACTACATCTAGGTTAATCTTCTTCTCAATTAGTTTAATTCATCTTTTCATTTTTCTTCCATCATTTAGCATTCCATTTATCATGTTGATGCATAAATCTGGTTCTGAATTTAATTATTTCTCTGCTGCCAAAATTTGATTCTCTGCTAGCATATAAAATATGGACTTTGATTTTCTTGTCATGTAGTAGCACTTTATCACAACAAATCTAATAATGCATAGTGAGTTTAATATGGTATTTTGTTGTTGTCACGTGCTTAATTGTTATTGCTATATGTTATATACACTCTTTGCTATAATTTCACACGACATTCCTGGTGAAATTAATATTCTGCATTTTATCATGTAGCACTTTGCTATAATTTCATCTATTGTTGTCACGCAGTACTTAAATTCATTTTAATATTTACATCATTAATCCATCCATGCTATTTAATCTGCACTCACATTCTGCATCCACACCACCATATTTCAAGTAGTTTGATAAGTTTATGCAGTTTAACCACTGTGAGTTTCTATTTTAGAGCTTTCTATGCATACCACTTAATTCATATACATGGCATATCAAGCTTTAACATTGCATCTAGAAGTGGATGAGTTGAATTGGTTTGTTGTTGTGATTTGAATCCCGAATCTGTCATGGCTCTTGTATTATGTCTTGATATGAATTGGATTAGGTAGGTTGGGATTGTAGTTAAGTCTAAATTTTGTCCAGTATATTGAACTCATGTTTACACATTCATTCTGAATTTTATATCAGTTTGATCAAGAAATTAATCTCAAAGGAATTCCAATGGGTGCACATAATTTTCTTGCATTCATAATTGCATGACAGCACTTCAAATTTATTCCATTCATGATGGGATGCTTAACATGTGAATTCAGTTCTCCAGTAGAAATTGGGTTACTCTCATGCATATGAATTAGTGGTAGGTGCATTCTATCCGTGAAGAAAATTCATTCATTTAGGCAGCTATCCATTCTTGTTTTGATCATGCATTTAGTTTAACTTTTGATTAAATAAATTATTCATCTTCTTTCTTAATTCTTTTCTTAATTTACTTTTAATTTTATTTTCTCCCATTTTCAAGTTTCATTTCATTTTTAGGAAATCTGTAAAAGGAATGTGGCAAAAATGGTTCCAAATTTCTATGGTAATATTCAAGTAGTACATAAATATGTTTTAAGTTGTTAGTTGTCAGTGGGAAGCGGAGATAATTAAGTTATGACACAATCCAACCATGTGCTTTTTTTGCAATTATAGCCACATAAAGTATTAATTACATCATTAAATTTAAAGTATTATTTCTTATATTTATAAAAGAACACTTTACTTTTAAATTTAATCGTATTTTAAAAGACTAATTAAAATAATAAAATAAACTAATTAAAATAATAAAACGTTACTTTTAAAATTAACTAAAGTACTAATATATATTTAAACTAAAATGTATTAAATACTAATATATATTTAAACTAAAATGTATTCAACACTAATATATATTTAAACTAAAATTTCTTCCGTTAATGTGTTGTTTTTTCATGTGTGAGTTATTAGTTGTAAATACTATATGGATAGTGTATTTAAAAATATAATTTGACCAAATGCTTAAACATTCTAAACATACGAAAAGAAAGTATTATCTTCCGTTTTTCATTTTTACTAATTGTATTCTTATTATTGTTTTAAATTTGTAGTTGTTGACTTTGGTACACACAAATCACAGTGTCTTCAAAATTGAGGTAACATGAATATTATGCTATAGCTTCTTATTGTAAATGGTGTTAGTTTAAGGAATATATGTATGCATATGAATTTTCCTTAGCTCTCTTTTTTAGAAACTACAATTATTAGATTAGGAATAAGAGTCATATTATTATATTGTATCTTGACCTTTATATACCTAATATTATAGTAACTAACATGATAGATCAAGAAAATATGGACTAGAAATGGATGTTTGCCAGTCGATTATCAAAAGAATATGAAGATAAGGTCAAAGATTTTTGTAGATTTGTTGTTGAACATGCAAAAAACCCTAATAGAATCATTTGTCCTTGCTTGAAGTGTTGTCATTCAAGAGTAGTGAACGTAGATGAGTTAGCAGAGCATTTAGTATGCAACGAAATTGATAAAAGTTATTCATGTTGGACTAAACATGGTGAAAATCAAAATAATGATATAGCACATAACGAGCATGATAGTACAAGTTATGCACCAAAAGATATTGACACAACTTATGAGTTATACATTGAGGAGATTGCAAACGTTATCGAAGAGGATATGCGAGATTGTCCTCAGATGTTTGATAGGTTGGCAACAGATGCAAAGACACCATTGTATAATGGTTGTACTAGTTTCACAAGACTATCAGCAGTGTTAAAATTATTCAATTTGAAAGCAGGAAATGGATGGTCTGATAAGAGCTTTACAAAATTACTATCACTTTTGAAAGATATGCTACCACAAGATAATGTGCTTCCTTATCGAATGTATGACGCTAAAAAAATGTTAAGCTCTATTGGGATGAGCTACGAGAAGATTCATGCTTGTCCAAATGATTGCATTCTTTTTCGAAATGAATATGCACCATTAGATAAATGTCTTAAATGTGGAGCCTTGCGCTATAAGAAAAATTCAGCACCAATGAAAGTGGTATGGTATTTTCCTATAATACCAAGATTTAGGCGCATGCATCATAATGCACAAGACGCAAAGAACTTAAGATGGCATGCGGAGGAAAGGATATGTGATGGGAAGCTTCGACACCCTGCAGATTCTCCTCAATGGGCAAAAGTTGACCATGATTACCCTAATTTTGGGAAAGAACCAAGAAACCTACGTCTTGCTTTGTCTACTGATGGAATTAATCCGCATGGTATGCAGAGCAACTCGCATAGCATGTGGCCTGTGGTTATGATTATATATAACTTACCTCCATGGTTATACATGAAAAGGAAGTTCATGATGTTGTCCATGTTAATTTCAGGTCCAAAACAACCAGAGAATGACATAGACATATACTTGGCACCTTTGATTGAAGACTTGAAGGATATGTGGAATGAAGGTGTACAGGTGTATGATGGATATATGGAAGAAACTTTCCAGCTAAGTGCAATGTTGTTTGGCACAATTAATGATTTTCCAGCATATGGTAATCTATCTGGATATAGTATCAAAGGGAAATGTGCATGCCCTATATGTGAAGATAATATAGATTGGGTGCGATTGGAACATGGTAAGAAAAATGTTTTTCTTGGTCATCGTAGATTTTTACCTTCACAACATCATTATTGAGGGTGGAGAAAAGCGTTTAATGGACGAATAGAAGAGCGTAGACCTCCAGGATTGTTGTTTGGTGATAAGGTTTATCATAAAGTAAAGGATATAAACAACAAATTTGGTAAAACTTTTGCAACGAATTTAGTCACACATGGGTGGAAGAAAAAGTCAATCTTTTTTGAATTGCCATATTGGAAGTCCTTGTATGTTAGACATTTCCTTGATGTGATGCATATTGAAAAAAAATGTATTTGATAGTGTAATTAATAGGTACATTGTTGAATGTTCCTGGAAAGTCTAAGGATGGCATCAATGCAAGGTTAGACCTACTTGATATGGGAATTAGAACATAATTGGCACCAATAAAGAAAGGTAAACGTCAATATCTACCAGCGGCAGCTCATACTCTTTCTATAAAGGAGAAAATTATGTTTTGTAAGTTTTTGCAAGGAGTTAAAGTTCCAGAAGGGTACTCATCAAACATCAGAAGCCTAGTATCTATGAAAGATCTAAAATTGAAAGGGTTAAAGTCTCATGACTGTCATATTCTGATGGAGCATTTGCTACTGATAGGCATACGTTCCATTTTGCCTAAAAAGGTAAGATGGACCATAACAAAATTATGCTATTTCTTTAGAGCCATTTGTAGCAAAGTGATCGATGTTGGAAAATTGCAAGCACTAGATAGAGAAATTATTGTAACTTTGTGTGAGCTTGAAATGTTTTTCGCACCTTCTTTCTTTGACATAATGGTTCATCTTACCATTCATTTAGTTAAAGAGACACAATATTGTGGACCAACATATATGAGATGGATGTACCCAATGGAGCGTTATATGAAGATATTGAAGGGTTATGTCAAAAACCGAAGTCGACCAGAAGGATGTATAGTGGAACGATATATACTTGAAGAAGCTATTGAGTTTTGTACTGATTACCTCTCTAATGTTGAATCAATAGGACTTCCAAAGTCTAGACACTTAGCGAGAACCACATGAGAAGGGATTACTGGAAATACCATAGTGACCATATTGAGGAAAGATTGGGAACAAGCTCAATTGTATATTTTACACAATGACGAAGAAGTTGAACCATATGTTAAGAGACACAAAACCATGCTAAAAAGATTAAATCCAACTAGGACTGACAATTGGATAAGTAGAGAACACAATGCAACTTTTATACAATGGCTGAAAAGCCACATTTTTGTAGAGCTAAATGTGAAATCCTCTAATATTTCCGACAGATTGAGATGGTTATCAAATGGCCTAACTTTTCAAGTCTTCTCTTACACTGCTTATATGATTAATGGGTACACATTTTATACCAAAGAACGAGATAATCAAAGTACAATGCAAAATAGTGGTGTAACTTTGGTGGCTGAATCTATGCATATCTCAAGTGCTAAAGATAAAACTCCTATATATGGAAATATGTCATATTTTGGGGTAATTGAACATATATGGGAGTTGGATTACAAAACATTTTGAATTCCCATATTTGGTTGCAGGTGGGTTGATAACAATAATGGAGTTCGACAAGATGTGGCAGGGTTTATGCTTGTGAATTTTAATAAAGTGGGGTACAAAGATGAGCCATTTATTTTAGCATTACAAGCGCAACAAATATTTTATGTCATTGATACTATTGAAGAAAATTGGTCAATTGTGTTGTTGACTAATAAAATAAATGATCATCACAATGAAGATATAGAGGATGAAAATACAAATATTGAGGATGATCCTTTGTATAACATGTCGTATGATGATGATTCAATAAGACATGATATCTTGTATAAGAGAGATGACCATGAGGAAGGGATTTGGATAAATCCATCATTTTGTATCAATAAGAAACCTAAGCATTTAAAGTTGAAAACAAAGAAGAAAAGGTTAGTTTACACATGTTTTTATTTTTCTTATGTTGCATTTATAACTTTATATTTGTACGTTTTTCACTTTTTCCAGATGTTAACCTTTTTATTTTGTGAAACCCTTTTATTATAGGTAAATGGCATCTCCTAGTGAAGATGATAATCTTCCTCTGGAGGAAACAAAATGGAAGAAAGGTGTAGTGATAATGAAGAAAATTATTCGTGCTAGAAGTGAAGGAAAAAAATTAGATGTAATCTACCTATTTGATCCTTTCATATTTTAGATATGCTACTTTCAAGAAAATTATAATATGTACTTATTCATGTCATTAATTAGGTTTCATGGAATGCAAAAGGTCAACCAATTGAACCTGGTGGCACAAATTTCATTAGTTATCTTGGATCCATTGTTCGTTCTAATGTTCCTATAACGTTTGATAATTGGAAAGAATCAACTTTGAGTTCCTATAAGGACATTATTTGGAATGATATACAAGTAAAATACACTATACTTACTTATTTTAAAGTATGTGTTATGGTTAAAAAAGTTCTTTATGCTATTTTTTTTTCTTACAGCTAACTTTTAATCTTGATACATCTCGAAAGAATTATGTATTTAAGGAGGCAGGTAAGTTGCTTAGGAATTTTAGAACTAACTTGGCCAATAATTATCTAAAGGATGAGAATGGAAATTATATAGAGAATCCTCCTACTCAACCACCTGAGAATTATGCATCAATGATTAGTGAGGATATTTGGAGAGAGTTTGTTGCAAAACGTATGGATACAAGTTTCCAGGTAATGTATAATATCTAGATGCAATATATTTATCTTTTTGATTCATGTACATATGATTTGTTTACTATCTTTCTATATAGGAAAAAAGCCTAAAAAATAAGGAAAGAGCATCACACTCTAAGTACCCTAATAGAGGCTCGCGTAAGGAATATGCACGCCTAGAACAACAAATGGTAAGTCAATATATAAATAAATAAATAATATAGAATTTGCTAAAGTTGATTTGTAACTAGGTTGATTATATTTCACAAAATTTAGATAAAGGAATTGGGGTCAAATGTTAGTAACATTCCTCGTCAAGAATTATGGAAGCATGCTCGTGTGAACAAGGCCGGAGAAATTGAAAATGAAGAAGTTCAACAAGTTTGGGACAAATGTGTAAGTCATATCTTTTCATATTATATTTGTGTGTCATGTGACAATAAGTGTGATATGTTATATTATTGTTTATTATAGGTGATATTGTCACAAACTATACAACCAGAAGAGATCAGTAATGCTCGCTCAGACATTCTTGCTTAAGCTTTATGTGTCCCAGAGTATCCATGTCGTGTTAGGGCAACAAGATTTGGAGTCACTCACAAATATTTTTTTCCTAGAAAGCATTATACACAACAAGAGCATGATACATTAACTACTCAAATGAAAGACATGGTTCAAAGGATGGCTCGGATAGAGAATGAGATTAATTCACTTCAAAAAAAGGACACATCAAATAATATAGAAGAACATGATATTGGTGTCAATAGTGGCCAAGGGAGTTGCACAATTTCATCAAATAGTTTTCCTGAGGTAACTAACTTTTCTACATTAGCCTAACTTTTTTACCTTAAATTTGCAATAACTCTCTACATTTGCTCACTTTAAACATTATATCTTATAATTATATTTTATAATGTAAGGGGTATCAAGTTGTAAATTGTTTGTATCATCGCCATTACTTTGCTTGGTTGCCCATGGGAAATTGCATAATGTTAAAGGTGATACACTACATGGTAGATCTCTACCTAATGGACATGTAAAAGTTAGTGTAGATATTGCTATTGAGCCAAATGTATCTTTGCTTATACCTAATGTTGATGATGACATAATGACAATAGGACAAGCAATAGGTACATTTGTGGCATGGCCAATCAATCTCTTACAGGTTGTTGATCTGGTATGTTTATACAACTATATTAATTCATAATTATTTATGAAAATATTTTATATATTACTTAACTTGTTTAATTGATGATGTTTTAGGATTCCACTCTATCTGAAAAGAAAAGGATTAATAATACAAATGAATCTGTCGAACCTAAAAGAAAATGTCAAGGTAAAATGGCCATTCAACATACTCCTCGTAAAGTGATTCATCCCAATCTTCCTCAATGGTGCAACTACCTCTCTTCATACATGAAATTAAAGCCTACAGAGTCATTTTCCCCAATAGAAATAGAGAAAGACATATTTGGACTAGATGAACATAAAGAAATCGTTAATGCAGAAATTATTGAAGAAGTTATTGACTATGCATGGCTTGGTGCAACTACAATTTCTATATATATTGGGTACAACATACTACTTTTTGTCATTTACTTTAATCTTTGATTAGTAGCTTATGATTTTACTAACTTTTAATTCTTATATATTCCTTTTTTAAGGTACCTATATCAAACATTCATTAAGCCAAATTTATAAGGAATTCTTCTTTTTATCACCCCAAATAACAACAAATGAATTGCCAATGAAAGAGAGAATGCAAAAAATAGTGAGTATATTTCTTAATAATGGGGTGATTGATAAGTTTGTTCTTGCACCTATCAATACAGGGTAATATCTTCTTTCCCAACTTTATCAATAATGTTCTATTTTCAAAGTTAGATGCATAAAATCTAATTTTGTTGATTCATTTCCAATTTTAGCCAACATTGGATCTTGATCGAAATCAATCTTAAAATGGAGATAATTTATTATCTTGACCCATTGGCGAAGGACATTAATATGAGGCAAGATTTGAAGAAGTTGTTTGACATGTAAGAATTTCCTTTATGTGATTCACACACACACACACACACACACACACACATATATATATATATATAGTTTTAGTTGTATATTTTTATACTTACATATGCTTTATTTTTATTTATTAACTAGGATTATAGAAACCTACCGAGCTCAAAGAGGATCTAAAGTTTCAAAGTCTAAGTTAAGCAATATCAAGTGGACACCAATTAAGGTAGATTACAATTGTGTATTTGAAGATCAAATCATGTTTTATTTAAAGGTTAATACCAATTATATAGATGTTTTCTTATTTTGGTTTTCTAGTGTCCAAAACAATCCAACGGTCATGATTGTGGGTATTACATTTGTTGTTATATGAAAGAAATTGTCACATATTGTGAAGTAGGGACAATTCCAATAGATGTAAGTTATTTTGATTGTATATATAATTCATTTATAGTAGGATTTTGATTGACTAATGTAATTTTATTTTTGTTTGTTGTAGTATTTTCCTAGTTGCAGATGTCAACAATATTCTGACAATCAAATCATTGAAGTGAGGGAAGATTGGTGTTTTTATCTCATTAGTAAATGTTTATAGTTTAGTTGTATATTGCCTTATACCTAAATAGGGGAGGTTAGGAACAATGTTTTGTATGAAGTATTTTGGCCCCACAATCTGCCAAAAATGGGATATGATGGATGAGAACCAAAAATTTTAGCTCTTCCTTATTTTTTCATGTACTAATTTCATACTTTTTTTTAAATATATAAATTTCATTACATTTTGTGTAACTATGTGAGAATTTTCAATTCTGCTTCATTTTAGTTACTCTATAATCTGAATCACATTTGGTTAGTTTTTTATTAGTTGTTATAGTTGTAATAAATTTTTTCTACAGGTAACATTATAATGAGAAGGAATAAACAAAAAGTTAAATAATTATTAAAAAAAATCAAACCAATACACAGGGCTTGTTTCAAAAAACACCATCTATTGATGAATTTAAAAACGCCCCATTAATAAAGCGCTATCTATTAATGGAAAAGTGCTCTTATAGATAGCGCTTGTTGAGTCAAGTGTTGTCTATAAGAGCCCCGATAGATAACACTTTTTGTAGAAAGCGTTATCTGTTGGAAATTATATAGATATCACTTGTCTAAACAAGCGTTGTGTATAAGGTGTCATTAGACAACGGTTTTTTACAAGCGCTATCTATTGATAGACACCGCTCCAATAGACAACGCTAGAAAAGCGCTATCTATTAATAAAAAAGCCGTTGTCTATTGACAATTTTGGCGTAGTAGTTATACAAAACTTGTTTTTACAATGAAAAGCGAACTATAGCAAGAGCAAATTTACCTAGGAATCCAATGCCTTGTCAAATGTTCTTCCAAGTTATATCTTGTCAGGATTTTGGGACAGATGTTCCCTTCATATGATGCAACTTTCTTTCTGTTCTTAGCCCACCCGTGCATCATGTATAGTCTTATTTCCTCCAACATTGTGATTATTGGCTTGCCCCTAGATTCCACTAAGACACTATTAAATGCTTCAAAAATATTGTTAACCAATGTACCATATTGGGCAGTTGTTGTGAATCTAGATCGTGACCAAAACCTGCTCCACAATAATGACATTATTACTATCCCAATTGTTAACCACAAGAACAGACAATGATAGTGTTCAAAACATACCTTGGTGGAATTGCCAACAAGTATTTGAAGGAATCTTCGTTCACATCTTTGATGTTCCTCATTTCTTGCTCCCAGCCTTCTGGATGTGTGCAAGTAGCTGCCTTCCACATCAATCACTTCAAATTTTTACCTGGGAATTTTTTCCTAAAATTGGCATAAAGGTGCCTAACACAAAATCTTTGATCTACTCCAAGAAGTAGATCCTGAATAGCTGGTAACAGACCCTAATGCTTGAATGACACAAAATAAATGTTAGTAGGGAGATAATTTATAAAATTAGATATAAAAGCTTATTGAACATATCAGTGTACCTTTTGTTGGTCTGAAATCCAAGTACATCTTGTACACAATTGTGTTCCACCTATGTCCTCAATAAGGAGCTCTAAAAACCAGGTCCAAGAATCCTTATTTTCCACCTCCACCACAACATAAGCAATAGGTAACATTTAATCGTTCCCATCTCTTCCAACAATAGTTAATAACTCTCCTCCATACTTCCCTTTTAAAAAGCATCCATCTAGTCCAATTATGGGTCTACACAACATGAAACTGTCTTTGCATGCTTTGAAACATGCATAAAACCTTTGGAACATAGCTTGACCTTCATTCCCATTGACCTTTAATTTCACTGTTGATCCAGGATTAGTTCTAAGAAGTTCATGTGCATAATCATACAACCTCTTGTATTGTTCTGCAAAAGACCCTATAGGCCATACACCTAGAAATACCTATGTTATATTTCCTGTTAACCTTTTCTCAAATTTCCACAGCCTTGGTTTTTGGATTAGATCTAACAACCTTCTCAAATCTCTTACTTAGCCATTTAGAATTAATTAAATGAATATTAAATTCTCTACTGCAGGTGTGTTGGTCAATGATTTTCCTCAATTGCCACATGTTGACTGAATTCATATATCCACAGTATGCATACCACGGACATTTTCCATTTGCACCCAAACATTTAACTCTAACTCTTCTTTTATCACTTTTAAAAATTTTCAGACTTCTCCCATTTTCCAAAGCATAGGTTCTAATGGCTTCCACAAATTCCAGCTTCTCAGCGAAATATGTACCAACCTCCCACTTATATTCACTCATGGATTTGGGCATTGAAAATGTTTCAAATTTCCCATAACCCTTTTCACCATCATCTGTTTCATCAAGATCACCTTCATAAATAGGTTGATCACTGTCCAATTCCTCTGAATGCCACTCATTATCTAATAACCCTCTATCTTCTATCACAGGCGGGATGTCACTCTCCTCACTTGCTGTATCAGAACCCATGTTAGTGGTGGATGCGCCACCCAATTCCTTTCCAATGCTTCCCACCTCAACATGTACACTACCTTGCCATTTATGAGCTTCATGCTCCATATCCGAATCAATGGAGACATCTACTAATCCTTCATCATGATGATCGTGAACACTCTCTTCAGTACTTCCATGAGGTCCAGAGTCACTCCAACTGTCCACATGAGCAACTCTATCACATATACCAACATTGTCTAAACCAACTGTATCTTCCCCATCAGGTTTAGCTTACAAAGGTTCAACTTCTAAAGGTTCAGGTTCAACAGCTTCACCTTGAACAAGTTCACCTTCAACACCTTCACCTATAACAGGTTCACCTTTTATAAGTTGACCTTCAACAGGTTCAGGTTCAACAGGTTTAGGACCAGCCTCTCCCACCTTATCTAACTCACAGTCACCCTCAACACAATCATGGAGCTAAGGTCCTTTTTCTGACTAACCTTCATCTCCAACCATATTATCCAAAACAAACTCAGCAACAAAATCCTGTTTTTCACCACCCAACTCACCAACTTGGCCCACCTCACCACTATCTGCTGTTCCAAAATTATATTCCAACATTTCTATTATTTCTTGTTCATCATACATCCTATGCACCACAAAAAGATGAACCTCCCCAATTATCCTAGCAATGGTTACTATGTGCATGGCCCTACGATCATCACTTAAAAGCTCTAACCTATCCTCCAAAACTGAACCACCTCCCACACAATACCACAAATCATTCCCCCTAACATATCCCATCTCCCTCAAGATACTTAAGACCTCAAAATAACTCCAGCGATCTGGGTCACAAGACATGATTGTAGTTTCCCTATAATCATATATAAGTTTCCCCTCATTCACAAATTTCCCTTCGTGATGGAACACTACATCAAAATTTTCGTCCTCCATTTATAATATTCACAAAATACACCTATATAATATTCAAATATCGACAAACATTAAAAAAAATTTAAAATACAAAGTACACTAACACACAATATCACTTTCAAAAGGGGGGACCACAACGAAAAATAAAGGAGCACATGGTATGACACAGACCCATGCTAAAATAAGCACAATATTCCATAATACACTACTATTGACCGACAAAACTAACAACATTTGCTTTCCAAAAAGCACACTTTGCAACAGAACAAATACAACACCGAACAAAAACACTGAACCAAAACGGGGAAATCAACTAGCCTGCGAATGCTCCAGCGATTCAAATCAATGCGCGCAATCCAATCACACAACAAACCCATGTGTGATGATGATGGAGAAGCAGACGGATGAGCGCACTCCAAAGGTTCTACCAAACGCACAATCCCCAAATTTTCCCAACCTTTCTTATTTTAAAACTCTAAACCTAATTTCAGTATTCTCATATTTTTGAAAAAAAAATTTCCTAGCGTAAATTATAAAATACCTAAACCTAATTTAACAATTTAACTTACCCTAAACCTCATTTAATTACACCTGCCATTCCACGTCACTGTTTTCCTGCCAAATCATTGTTCCAGAACTGGTCAACCTTGCCATGTCACTATACACCTAATGCCGTCAACCCAGACTTAACGGAAAGGGCAAGCTTGAGACTTTTAAACTAAAAAGGGGACCAATTTGAGAATTTCAAAAATTCGGGTACCAATTTGAGATTTTAACTCCAAAATAGGAATCAAAAGCATAATTAAACCAAAATATTATCAATAATATCGTAATATGTTTTTTAAATGTCACTATAGATCACTATAAAAAAATCTTTATTTCTGTTAACTATTTTTTAACCGTGGCTATTTTTTATTATTATTTCAAATATAATATGTGTTGCATTAAATTTCACTACATTTTTACTATGTAGTCTCTTGCTTCTCACCCATGTTTCCTCCATTGACCTCTTTCATCAAGCTCTTCCGTCACGCTCCTCCGTCACGCTCCTCTTTATTATTTTTTATTATTATTCAATTAAGCCATTTTCAATTTAATATCATGGTTTGTAAATTCCAATTCCATTGATTTCGTTCATTTTGTTATCAAAACCTTAACTACGTCTAAGTATTGGTCTATGGTAATGCACTATGAGTCAGATTCAACAAGGTAAGGTTTCATATGATGGTGAAAACCCACTAAATGGTCTAATATAGTGTAGGTGAGTATATTGCTATCTACTTAATTATATTCTAGAACTTACTAAATGATCTTACCTAAGGAACTAACTTGATATTTTGTTTCATTTGTCTGCTGCAAGGGCATGATGAACTCTCTTCATATACTTACAACCATGAAACAACATTTATACATTCTCCAAAATGTTAGTGGAAAAATAAAGTTTGACAGGTACTAATGTTATGTTTATTGATATGTCTTTGGAGGAATGAGTAATGACTAATTGGTTGGTCTTTTAACTCATAATGATTAGGCTGTAGCATCTGAAGGCCAGAAGGAAAACATGATAACATACTATGTACTGAGGGTAAAATTTATACTTTAAAATCCATCTCTTATCATTGTTAATCATGTAATATTTTGTAATATTTCGTTTAAATGACTGTTGTTTCTTGGATATGCATTTGCAGATTTTCACACACACTCTGCTATTGCTCCTGCTGAAATGCAATTTTCACACACATAAATACTAACTCATCATTTCAAAAACATCACTCATAAATATATAGTAGCTAGCCTCACTTTTCTCTCCACTTCTGCATAATTTCATCTTCTATCTCTTAAATTCATTATTATTCATTCCTTGCTTCCATTATCCCTATTATTTATGCTTTCTGTGCTTTGAAAGAATGTTCATGTGCAACAATGCATTTATGATAAGTTTTTCGCTAATTTAATTTGATGGATTCTGACAATTAATACTCACAAGTAAATGAGTTTATTACTTTTTCACACCTATATATGAGTATGATTTTTAGCCTTTTACTTATAGTGTGTTACTCTCTTTTTCTGTCCAAGTACATTAGTGTAACTGCATTCTCTAATAAAGTTATGCTTGGTGGATATAGTATAGTTTAGAACACATACTAAACTCACGCATTCAACAAGTAATAAAAACATCACAGTGACTGACTTATTTTAGGTTCAAGGACTGGTTAATACTTTTGAAGATCTTCGTGGAAATTTTGCTGCTGTTAAGAGAATCTACTCTGTTTTTTTTCTGGAGTTCAAGTTGATGATGCCCTGGCCTATGGTTTAGAAAGAGAACTGAGACAAAAAAACAGTGGATGATGAAAACTATAAATTGGTCTTATCTAATATTTCTATCGAGAATAACAAAAAAAATTATTTTCACTTTATGGCAGCTCTTAAAACATCGAGAAATTTATTTAGCTTAGCTTGGTTCGAACATATTTGCCTTGAAGGTATCTTTTGCAATTTTGTTTGTTTCCCTTGTGATGTGTTGTTTTAATGTATGACTCATCCTTATCAACTGTCATGTTTGGTAGTGTTCTTGCAATGGAAGCTTCAATGGTAACATAACATTTTCATAATAATCTGATTTATTTTGTAATGTATACTTCTTTTATTTTTTTCCTTCTATTTCAATTATGCTCATATTATACTGCAGATGTATATTTCTCTTATCCATTACGGCCAGATGTTGAAATCTTATCCATCTTCAACTATATTTCACTATATTTTTGCTTTATGAATTGCAGTCTATTTTTTTTTCTTTGAACATTTGGTCCTTAACCAAGCCATATGATGTTATGTAATTCATGACCTCATTATAGTGGGATAACACTTTTGTTGTTTGTAAGAGCAGTTTTTTGTTTTTTCAAATTAGTATGGAAATTGTTCATTATAGTGCTGGATTTCTCTTTGTGAGAACTTCCTAACAATTGTTAACATCTTCCCTTTAGTAAATTTTTTCCTAGATATATGTACTTACGGAAACTTAAATTCATATGTTCTCAATCTAGTGAAATTTTGAATGAGATGGTTATTATATGTATTTTTAAAATATTTTATATTAAAGGATGTTTTATATTAGTAACATTTTTATAATGTAACGCCCCATTTAATTTAATAAACGAAATTAAAGAAAGCATCACACTAAAATAATATCTCAGTGCGGTCTCGGAGTTTAAACATCACTCCTTACAATCCGAGGCACACCACGATGGCCAAAAAGACAGACAAGTACATGGACCATAGCCCTAAAGAAAAGCCCAAGAAGGACAGGAAGTCCAGCCCAAGAAGACTATGCAGCGGAATCATCTCTCCCTTGTTGACCACGCGTACCTCTCACATCTGCTCCCATCAACAAATTGATTATCATCGCAAGAGTAGAAGAACAACATACAAAGCAAACAAACAAGCAAAGGGTAACCTAGAGCCAAAAGATTTTAGCATGCAATCAGATATACTTTCGCAGTCAACTATACATACAACACCCAAGCATGTTATGACTTTCAACTAATACACTAAGACTCGACTCCACTCATTCGGATACATATAATCTGGTCGGATTTAGCGGATGCTTGCACTTGTGGTGGATACCTCTGCTCACCCCCGAGCTATGTGTTACAAGTGTTACAATGAATCAATCTCCCACACACAAGGTTAGCCCTTAATGAGTTTCAGGCCTCCTGCTACTCTCACCACAAGAGTTAGTCCGCTCTAAGTGAGACTAGCTGACTCCTTAGAGTGTCAGGATGTAACCTTACCTTGAATCCTTACCAAACCATATAGATGGGGCACCACCATGGACACCCACTAACAAGGGCCATGGGATTACGTCCCGACCACTGAAGCACGACCCTGAAATCCCACCTAGAGATCTCAAGGATTTACACACTAACCATCGACCAATCAAGTTTATTCAATCAAGAAAGGCCTATCATGCATATATATATACATTATATCAATCTTTATGACCAATCCCTTTCATGTTCCAGATCAACCATCACACTGCCCTCGACCAGCTCCTCGCTTAGGCTGAAGGGTCTCGCTCAGGTGAGAGACTCTCGCTTGGACTCTTGCTTGGCCTATTGGAGGTAGAGGGACGCAGGTACATAGTGAACCTAATCTTCATGCCTCTACAAGAATTGGAGGTAATCTTAGGGATGGATTGGCTCTCTGCCAATCACATTCTTATAGATTGCCGAGAGAAGAAGTTGTTGTTCCCCGACTTAGTGGAATCCGAGTTGTTATCATCTCACGGACTTATGAAGGAGCTACAAGGTAGTGCGCAATGTTTCATGATCTTCACACATCAAGAGGTGCAAAGGGGAGAGGCGACGTTAATGATACCGATTGTGCAGGAATTTGAAGATGTATTTCCGAAGGAAGTGCCAGGATTGCTTCCTAATAGAGAGGTCGAGTTCACAATTGACCTAGTACCTGGAACGGGTCCGGTATCGATGGCTCCATACCGCATGGCTCTAGTAGAACTGGTAGAGCTAAAGAGTCAGATAGAGGAGCTGATGGAGAAGCAGTTCATCTGACCCAGTACTTCGTTGTGGGGAACACAAGTGTTGTTGGTGAAGAAGAAGGATGGGTCACGCCTGTGCGTGGATTACAGGCAACTGAACAAGATGACCATCAACAACAAGTATCCCCTCCCAAGAATTGAAGATTTGATGGATCAGTTGCATGGGTCGTTGGTGTTTTCGAAGATCGATCTAAGGTCGGGATACCATCAGATTTTGGTAAAGGCTGAAGATGTGCAAAAGACGGCCTTCAGGTCCCGGTATGGACACTACGAGTATGTGGTTATGCCCTTCGGTATGACCAATGATCCGGCTGTGTTCATGGACTACATGAACCGGATTTTCAGACCCTTCTTAGATAAGTTTGTCGTAGTCTTCATAGACGACATTCTCATCTATTCTAAATACTCAGGAGGAGCATGCCGAACACCTAAGGTCAGTGCTTGGTGTTCTAAGAGAGAAATAGTTGTATGTCAAGTTATCTAAGTGTGAATTCTAGATGGACGAGGTGCAATTTTTGGGCCATGTGATATCTGCACAAGATATAGTTGTGGATCCAACAAAAGTTGAGGCAATGGTAAAGTGGAAAGTCCCAAGTCTGCAACAGAGATAAGAAGCTTTGTGGGTCTAGCTGGCTACTATAGGAGATTCATAAAGGGATTCTCCAAGATAGCGGCGCCTCTGACACAACTCACACGGAAGGATCAGCCTTTCACTTGGACGGATAAGTGTGAGGAATGTTTTCAAGAGCTGAAGTGGAGATTGACCAGTGCTCCGATACTAGTGATTCCCGATGTTGGGAAGCCGTTTGAAGTATACTGTGATGTCTCTCACCTGGGACTTGGCTGTGTGTTCAGAGATATTATTTTAGCGTGATGCTTCCTTTAATTTCGTTTATTAAATTAAATGAGGCGTTACATATAACATCACCTTTATTAAAAAAATATATGACTAAAACCTTTTAGTAACAATTTGAAAATTTCTCTATATTTAAAAGAAATGTCATTAAAGATTTTTAGTAACATTTTTATAGTGTTACTCTTTTATACAAAAAATATCACTAAAAATATTTAATAATATTGTTTAAAATGTTGCATTTTCATTTAATAAATGTTGTCAAAAGTATTTAGTAATATTTTTGTAAATGTTTCAATTGATACGTCAACATGTTATTAAAAGTCATTAGTAACGTAGAGTATACATAACATGTAATGTTACTAAATCATGTAATGTAATGTTACTAAATCACTTTAGTAACAATTTATGTAATTTAGTTAAATTTTTTTATTGTTACTAATAATCATGAATGTAGTAAACAAGGGGTGGCAGTGGAATGGAGACACGCGTGGAGAAGAGGAAGCGAAGCAAGCTATAGATTTGGATCCAACATCTCGGGTAGACCCGCTCCAAGGCAATTTGGGGGCAGTGGAGGTGTGAATGAGCCTGGCCCAAGTATGAAGGGAGACTATAATGAAAAAAAAATGGAATGGGTATAAGGATAAAGGAGTGCAACATCTGGCTTACCAAGATCTATTGGATATACGTAAGAAAGGGTTATGCTTTAAGTGTAGTGGGCACTATAGACCAATGCACCAATGTCCAATCAAGCAATTGAGAGTCATCATTATAAATGATGAAATCCTAATGACATGCGATGAAAAGGAGCCCGAAGTAGAGGCATCCGTTGTTGAAGAAAAGGAAGAGACAAATGGTGTTTGCAATGCCCTCAATTTAAAGGTCTTGGGAGTAGAAAGTAAAGAAGTATCCAAAACCCTTAAAATCAATGGAAGGGTGGGTGAGTTTCCATTTTTTATCTTGGTGGACAATGAGGCTTCCCATAATTTCATTTCAGAAAGCTTGTTGAAGCTATGGGTTGCAAGTGGGAAAATACCAAGGACATGGAGATTCTATTCGGGGACAGACATATTTCGAAGAGTTGTGGTGTTTGTAAAAGACTCACAATTGAATTAGAAGCAAGGGTGTTCACTGTTGATGCTTATTTGTTTGATTTCGAAGACATTGATATGGTGCTAGGAATGTCCTGGCTTGGGGAGATGATTATTGTTTGGAAGAAACAAATAGTGAAGATAGAGACGCCTCAAGGGTTCAAGGTGTTTAACGAGGTATCAAGAGAAGAGAAGAAGCATTGTGTGTTGTTATCTGTGGAATAATATGAGAAGAACCGAATTCAAGGAAGAAGATTTTGGGTTCAGGACAACAAACCTCTTTAGAAGGGATTTTATAGCAAAGGAACATAGAATCATTCTCAAACCTGTGGGGTTACCTACTATTTCAGCAAAGGAACATAGAATCATTCTCAAAACTAAGACTACCCAAACCCAACACCTAAAAAACATTTAGAAAATTTCTCGTGCAGATATTGAAGCAAAGCATGGCAGTAATACAAATATGAACAAAGATACTAATAAGAAAGTCAATATAAAAACAGGAAACAGATATTTAAAAAGAATAAATATTTTGTACACTCAACTAATAAGGTCAATTCTCAGAAGTCCCCTATATAGGTGACATTGTTGCAACCTCAAAAATGCAAAGAGATGATGACAAAAAAAAAAAAAACAATTAAAAAAAAGTATTTAAGTAATTTTTAATTGAGACTGACAAGATGTTTAACCTTATTTTTATGTATTCTCATTCAAAATAAAAAATCAAGATTGTGTAATTCTTTTAAAAACAAACTATTTAGAAAAACTTTGATTTGATTAATATGTTTTTTAATTTTAAATTTTAATATACTTTTTTAGTTATCAAAGGAATTTGAGATTCAAGATGATAAAAAGTTATAATCAAACAAGTCCGAGACTAGATATGATAATTATATTTTTTTAATTATGTGAAAAATTCAATTATTAAGTAAATTCGAGACTTAATCAAATTTTATTTAAGAATTAAATATTTAATTATTAGGTAAGTTCAAAAGGGGAGAGATCGATGTCCTTCCCTTGCAGACATTTCGTACCTGGGGCAAGCTCCATTTCAGCCGATGCCAGTCTTAGTTCTTCTCCCTTACCTAGGAGGTTTAACATAGATTGATTACCTGGGGAGCCTCTAGTCTCTAGCATGATAATTAATTTTATTTAAGGGTTAAATATTTAATTATGAGGTAAATACGAGGTTTAACATGATAGTTAATTTTATTTAAGAGTGAAAAGGAATTCGAGTTAGAGTGTGATGTGTTAGGAGTTGGAATTGGCACAATTTTAATGCAAGATAGAAGACCTGGCGTATTTCAGCAAAGCTTTGAGCCCTAGAAATGTTTCTAAGTCAGCAAGCATATGAGAGGGAGCAGTGGCGAAATTTGAACCAAAAATTTAGGAATGCCAATTTATATTTTTTTTATATATAATTTATTAATTAAAAAAATTATTTTTTTACTTAAACCATTCTCATACGGAAATTCACACTTTTCAATTTTGAATTTTTCTAATAGATTGAGTTCATGCAAAATAAGTATTCTAATTTCTAGTCCAATTCAAGATTATTCAAATAATTTATTATATGAAGTGAAAAACATAAAATTCCAATATTTTATAATGTAGGGTAATACTAATTTGAAAAAATATAATTAGGGTTCGTGCCAACTTCATAAAAAAATCCCTAAAATCAAATTAGTTTTCATACTAGGAAAAACTTAATTTAGAAGAAATATAGTAATGAGATAATCATAAATCTAACATACATAAATCATACTAAGATACTGATTAGGAGATCTTGTGAGTATGAGTTATTCAATCTCTTTACTTTCCAATCTCGTTTTCTCAATCTCTCTTTCTTTATTTTTATATTTTATTAATGGTTTGCTCTAAAAAAATGTTACAATCAAATACAAAACCTTAATCGATTTATTAATTAAGGTTTATAAAATTAGTTTTTATTTTATTTTTTAAAGATATATACATAACTTAATACATAATATATATATATATATATATATATATATATAATTTAATAAAAATAATGTATAAATATATATAAAATATTTAAAATTAAAAACTTAGGGTAACATGGCTTCCCTTGGTCCTATCGTAAGTATGCCCCTGAGAGGGAGTTAGTGGCTGTTGCTTTAGCCATTCAACATTGGAGACACTATTTAATAGGGAGGAAATTTAGGGTTTACTTAGACCAAAAGAGTCTGAACTAGAATTGAAGAGTATGATATATATATATATATATATATATATAAGATCATTTGGAAACTGAATTGGTCTCTTTTTATTTTTTTTCTTCCTCTCTACTTTTTGCTTACATCTTGTAGCACATTCAAAGACATTTTAAAGACTGAAAATAACTTTTTAGAATTTAA
>Ga0214543_1002846_pt1 | contig 34062 bp, 21 predicted proteins | sample CNSS2metaG_FD_160094 | JGI IMG/M metagenome (GOLD analysis project Ga0214543, IMG submission 160094) | Root nodule microbial communities from cowpea collected in UCLA plant growth center, Los Angeles, California, USA - CNSS2 | ecosystem: Host-associated > Plants > Roots > Nodule | place: USA... | reverse complement strand
AATATTTTGATAGTATCATGATTCCGTTGGTGTGATTTTTAAATTTTTTTTATAAAAAATATTTAATTGATATATGGAACAATAAAAAAATGGGTATGGGTATGGGTATAAGAAAATACCCGTTACCTGGTGGGGATGGGGATGGGTCAAAAGTTGTATACCCGTTGGGTTTGGGGATGGGGATGGGAATGAATTTTTATTATGGGGATGGGGATGGGATCATGATACCCGTACCCACCCCGCCCCGTTGCCATCCCTAGCAGCTGTTGTCACTCAGAACCTCACCTACCTTACTTTTCGTCAAGAGGTATTGCTCTCACTGCTCACATATTTTCAACCAATTATCTCAACTTTATATCCAAATCCATGCTGCATAATCTTTTAAGTATGTGTGTTTTTCTTCATCAACATGTAAGTTTGTATTTGAATTAGTACACACAAACTAATTAAGATTTTTTTTATTGTACCCTTTTACATGTTCATATAAATGCATCGAAACATTTGTTCATTTGTTATTTATTTTATAAATCTAAGATGCATTATATTTCAATTTGAGTTACATCGATGTTGAACACATATTCGTGCCCGTTACTGTAAGATATTTTACCAATAGTTATGAATATAGTATCTGATTTATAGAACAGTAGCAATTTTATTATGATAATAGTTTATAATTTTTTATTTTGATAACGTTTAATACATATGATTTTAATTTAGATTCACACGATAATAATTCTATATTTATGGTGTTTTTAAAATTTTTGTACACTTTTGGATATATTGTATATATATACAATATAAGTATAAATTATTATGAATTTCTTTATATACATCGTAAGTATATACATCGTAAGTATAAATACAATTATGAAGTGTCACTGATGTAGGTAAATAGAAGATTGGGCAATGATTTGCGGGAACAATACTTCATATTGGATGGAAACAGAGCTCCAATCCTCTCATCAATTGGAGTTGAATTTTTTAAATCTAGAATGTACCAACTATCAACAACCGAGGTAAACTAAACATGTTCAATTCCATCTTTCTTTGACACAGAATCATTCAAGCAATTGAAAAGTTAACGAATGATACATGTGAGATATTGGTTCACTGTGTTGACAAACAAGTCTCTCTGGATAAACACTCTTTGTATTCAGATTTGTTGTATTTGAAATGAAGCGCTACATGGCCTTTTATAGGTCTTTGGACATGACCCTTCAACTACATTCATTAAATATAACTACTACTTAACTTATAATTAATGAACTCTATTGCATGCTTAATCATAGCTAGACCCACTCTCAACCTTTTGCAATCTTCTAGACAATTAATATAGCAACTTTCAACTACCCACATTTAAGTTTACCTAACAAAATCCCCTTGTAAACTTAAATGCTCTTCTTGTCCTTCATTCTGAGTATCATCTTATTGTTCTCGAACAGAGAGGATGGCAGCGGCTTTGTAAACATATTTGCAGCTTGTGCTCGACTTTCAACATGCTCCAACTCTACATTTCCTTCTTTCACTTGTTCTCGGATGAAGTGAAATCGAACATCAATGTGCTTGCTTCTCTCATGATTGACCGGGTTCTTTGCCAATTTAATGGCTGACTTGTTATCAACTCGGATCACATTCCCCTTTTCTTGCTTCAATTCTAGTTTGCTTAGAAGGTTTCTATGCCAAACTGCATGGCAGACACTCCAGGATGCTGCAACGTACTCTGCTTCACATGTTGACAGTGTTACAATGGGTTGTTTCTTTGAAAGCCAGGTGAACGTCGTGCTCCCCATGAAGAATACATATCCAGACGTGTTTTTCCGGTCATCAACATCTCCACACCAATCATTGTCCGAGTAGCCGACTAGTCGGTAGTCATCCGTCCTAGTATACATCAGGCCAAGTGACATTGTTCCTCTCACGTACCTTATAATTCTCTTTAGGGCCTTCCAATGAGTATACCTCGGTTCCTCCATATACCAACTTGTTATTCCAACACTTAGCATTAAATCTGGTCTGGTATTTGTAAGATACCTGAGACTTCCAATCAGACTTCGGTATTTGCTCGCATCAACTCGGTCCCCATCTGCATATTTAGAAAGTTTTGTGCCCGATTCCATAGGGGTGGAAACCGGGTTGCAACTCGTCATCTTGAACTTCTTTAAAACATCCTCAGCATACCTTTCCTGTGACACAAAGATATCGTCCTTCCCTTGAATGACTTCCAAACCAAGGAAATACTTCATAAGACCTAAGTCGGTCATCTTGAAATCCTTCTTCATCACTTCTTTAAATGCTTCAATTAGGTCAGCATTATTCCCCGTGAAGATAAGATCATCGACATAGAAGGCAATGAACATCACATATTCTCCTTTCTTCTTTATGTAAAGAGCATGTTCATAAGGGCACTGCTCATACCCATTCTTCTTGAAGTAAGTGTCGATTCTTTCATTCCATGCTCGTGGAGCTTGCTTCAGGCCATAAAGTGCCTTCTTCAATCTCAGGACTTTCTTCTCTTTGCCTCTTTGCATGTATCCAAGTGGTTGTTCAACATATATTTCCTCCTCCAAGACTCCATTCAGAAATGTTGACTTCACATCCATCTGCAAGATTGTCCATCTGTGTTGAGCTGCTAAGGAAATCAGCAACCTAATGGTTTCCATCCTTGTCACTGGAGCGAATACTTCATCATAGTCCATTCCTTCCTTCTACTTGTACCCTTCATTACGAGTCGAGCTTTATATCGCTCAACTTCTCCTTCAGCATTTGTTTTCTTCTTGTACACCCACTTTACGCCAATAGGCCGAGCTCCTTTGGGCAGATCGGTTAGCTCCCACGTGTTGTTGCGTTCGATTGCTCCGATCTCTTCATTCATTGTCATTTGCCACTTTTCCTCCTCCACGGCCTCTTCAAAGCTCAAGTCTTCCGAATTTGCCAAGAAACATACAACATGTACTTCGTTAGTCGAGTTGTATATGTCATTTATCACGATTTCTCGCTTAGGCGAGACCTTCTCGCCTCGCCTGAGTGAGACCCTAGTTCGCTCAAACCCTCAGCTCCTCGCCTAAACGAGGATTTAACGCAAAATCCAACCTTGATTCGTCGCGGCCTCGCTTGGGCGAGCCATTCTCGCCTGAGCGAGAAAACACGTCGCTCAACACCAAGCGAGTCGCCTAGGCGAGATGCTCGACCCCTAAACCAGTAGCGAATCTCTGCAACTCTCGCTTAGGCGAGAGTGCCTTGCTTGGGCGAGAGTTGCAGTATTTCTCCATTATTCTTGCACGAAACCAACCAAACCCATACCAAAAACCCAAGTCAATCATTACCAAGCCTTCCATTTTATCAAACAGCCATAAGAACATATTTGTATACACATTTGAATCACTAAAACCAAAGGTTTGACCATAACAACCAATATAGTACCACAACCCTACTCTAATTCATATAAAACACCCATAACCAAAACTTTGTGCACATCATCAACCAACCAATTCTCAATCATAATGTATGTAATACAAAATTTCATATAACACAAAAACCAATTGAGAATGTAAAACACAGAATCACAAAGCATAAGTCATACACATAATTTCAGCATCCCCTAACCTGAAATTATTGATTAAAATTGGGAAGAAAAATGGAGTCTCCTAGGTTCACCAATGCTTTGCTTCACCCTCTCTCCCAATTTAGCCCTTGCACACCCAAAAACTCACCTCTCACTCTCAAGTTCATCTTCCTTTCAAGGATCAATTATCAGACTTCATTTAGCAAAAATAAGGTCTATTTCATCGCTAACAAGGTTTGAACCCGTGACCCTCCACTCATAAGGCTAAAGCACAACCATTATGCCAATTCACATTTAGTGATAACCATTATAATCTTATGACTATAATATCACTCACTAGTCACAATTATATTACCAAAACAAAATAAGAATAATTCAACCCAACACAAAAAAAAAAAAACATACATAGGACTTGAACCCAAACCCTCTCACACAATTAAGTACTCTCAACCATTTGAACTAGTACTTTTTCACGTCATACCAATTAGCATTTAATGATATTCAAGTTCCCACCTCCCTCCTTTAATTAATTAATTAATTAATTTTCCACGGGTCTTACAGTTCGACTGACCTCCTCGGCCTCTACTACCACGACCTCCACCTTGTCCTCGACCACGCCAGTTTTGTTGGCTGACCTGTTCTTGACCTCTTTCATATCCTCTTTTGCCTCTACCACCTCGGTCTCGAGTGTTCTGAGTATAAGAAAAGAAACCTTCTTCTCCCTAATGGTTGCCTTTGCTTAGAGTGTTTGATCAAGGGACTCCTCCTTCTTCTTCCTTCTCCACTGCTCATGCGCTTCAATCGACTCAGCAAGCTCTTCCACCGAGAGCGTTATCAAGTCCTTGGATTCCTCTATTGCGCAAACTATATTCTCGAAGTCGTCGGTTAACGACCTCAAGATTTTCTCCACCACTCGACAAGCGGGCAGCGTCTCTCCATTTCTACCGAGCTGATTCGCTACGATCTCAACTCGAGAGACGTACTCGGCAACCCCTTCATCTTCCTTCATCCTCATCCTTTCAAGCTCTTCTCTAAGAGTTTGAAGCCGAACTTGCTTCACACGGTTATCCTCTTTGTATGCCTTCTCCAAAATATCCCACGCTTCTTTTGAAGACATAGCATTTGCTATCTTCTCAAAGTCGGAATCATCAACAGCTCGGTACAGCACGTATAAAGCCGTTTTGTCCTTTGTTTGTGTTGCTTTTAACGTAGCAAGTTGGGCTATCGTCATTTCTCCAACGTCCTCTGGTTCTTGGTGCCCATTTTCGACCACCTCCCATACCTCTTGGGAACCAAGGAGAGCTTTCATCTGTAGGCTCCAGTTATCATAGTTGACACCTTTTGATAACTTCGGCAGGGGCATCCTGTTAGCTAAGCTGGCCATCTCGATCAAACTCTCTAACTCACTCAAACACTCAGGCTCTTAAGCTTTGATGGCAATTTGTTGACAAATAAGTCTCTCTGGATAAACACTCTTTGTATTCAGATTTGTTGTATTTGAAATGAAGCACTACATGATCCTTTTATAGGCCTTTGGACATGACCCTTCAACTACATTCATTAAATGTAACTACTACCTAAATTACAATTAATGAACTCTATTGCATGCTTAATCATAGCTAGACCCACTCTCAACCTTTTGCAATCTTCTAGACAATTAATATAGCAACTTCCAACTACCCACATTTAAGTTTACCTAACACACTATATTATGTGTAGTACATTAAGATTAGACAACTAGTCTTTTATCGTCTAAAAAGATATACGACCTTAATCTACATATAAGAGATTGACACCACTCTTAACCCAAAAATTTAAGTCAATGAATTTATAGATCCTCATCCTTATATGATGTTCAACTTTCTTATTTTTACTCAATGTGGGACTTAGACTCACTTGAATTTCCAACAAGTATAGACTGACACCACTTTTAACCCAAAAACTTAAGACAATGGGTTTATAGATCTTCATCCTTATAGATCTTCATCCTTATATGGTGTTCAACTTTCTTATTTTTACTCAATGTGAAACTTAGACTTACTTGAATTTCCAACAAGTGTAGACATATTTAAGGCTTAGTCAGTGATAACAAAATTGTTGTATATACAAGATCTCATATCCTTTGTATTTGGGTTAATGTTTTGAGTTGTAATGATTGTGTTATCTTGGGTAAGAGCTTGCTCATAGAGAAACCTTGAATTGTAATCTCTGTTATAGTGAATTCTTTTCCGAACATAAATTGAACCAAATTTGTTTACATATTATGCAGGATCTAACACTTGCTACATCTGTGGTGAGACCTTTACCACCCTTTATGAGTGATGTAAAATTATTGGCAAAACAAAGTGCAGTAAGCAAGAAGAGGAATGGAATGGTTTCTAAAGTCTTCATCATTTCTGAAAAAGATAATTTGATACCAAAAAACTTTCAAAAGTGGATAATTCAGAACACTGGTTCATATGCCGATGTCAAAAAGATAAAGAATTCAGACCATATGGTCATGTTTTCAAAACCAAAAGAGCTTGCTTTGGAACTGTTAAAGATTGCTTACAAATATTAATTTCAATATGGTAACGTAGTGTGAATCGTAAAATAGAGAAATGTAAACAAAGACATGTTTATTGGACCATTATCATAAAAATATAAGTACCAATGATAACCTTTTTTAGTACAGTAACATCCAAACCTCCTATTCATGATAAATAATTTTATGGTTTGAACTACCGGCTTCTAAGATAAAGTTTACATCTACTTACGTACTATAATTTGATAGCAGAAAAGTCTATCTGATAGCAGATGACATAATAAGTCTATCTGATAGTAGATGACACGATAGGTCTAATAAACAATAAATTTTATTATGATAGACTTTAAAGTGTGACTCTGATACCGAGTTAAGTAGTTAATTTTAGGTCTAACTCAATTTCATAAAATCGATTTGTAAGATGAGATTTGCATTTATTTATATATTATAAAATCATTTTATTTCTAATTTATGTGATATCTATAATACAAAAGCTGCAAAATTCTAATTTTAGGATAACTAATTTAGGATTGTTCTACTACTCATTACCTCTAATATAGAATCATATGAGCAATTAAAAAATTAATGAAGGATATTGAAATAGTTTATTAGTAATTTATATTTATTGAATAAATGGATTTGATTTAATTTTGCTAAACCTAATGTAATGTTTGTAAGGATTAAAAATCTGTTTTACTTAATATTGAAGTAAAATCCAAATATGAGAGAACATATCTTGAAAGGGAGTAATAGTAAAAACAGAAAGGGAAAGAACTCTCCACCTCAAACTTATCTTTTCTATCATTCGCCCTCAATGCACGTTCATATTTTCTTCTTCCATTTTCATCCAAATACACCTTCAATCTTCATCCATTTAAAAAGAAAAATCAACCACACCATATAGTAAAAGTGGTGAAGAAGAGTATTTTGAACCGATTGGACTTTTTCCATTTATTTTATTAAATCTTTTTTATTTGATTTTCAGAGTATTTTAGTCATTAATCTGAGTAGAGACACTTAAGAATATTGATTCTTTCAACTCAATTTATTTTATATTAAGTTTTGTCTTGTTTAGATATTTTATAATAAGTCTTTAAAGTAGTTTAATTTATTGACCAATAGACTTTTAGCTTCGTACGAACTATTTTTAAGGCAAAGGAAGCTAGTAATTTTTAAGTATTATTGTTTTAAAATTATAATTGCATTGAAATGATTATAATAAGAGTATGTGGTATTGAATGTTGTTGTGAAACAATTTAGTTTTGTAGAGACTAATTGAATTGTTTAATTTCTGTTTTTTGGATGTTGTTCTTTGTTTATCTATGTTAGTAAGAGTGAATTGATATGTTCTATTTTGTTTATGATGACGAAGAGAGAGTGTTAAAAGGTGGGTAAAATATAAACATTTTGTAACATTTTAGTATAAAAGGGGTTTACGTGTTGATTAAAGTTATGAATAACTTTGGCATAAACAAACACAAAAATTAGTGTTGACATGAAGGATGTAAACACTTTAGCAGCAACCAATAAATAAAATTATTTATCACATTACCTCGTTCAAATGGTAGTTTGCATGTTACATCACCTTCTGAAAATAAATTAGTTATATGAATATAAAATAAACGTATTAAATTATTACACGAAAAAAAAATCATTAGTACATAATTGATTCATATAAAGGACAATATACACTATTTTCTTATTGAACATATCCCTTTCATAATGAGGTAGTCTTACTGAAAGACTTAAAATACATTTTCTATTTTTAAAATATGTTTGAATTTTCTTTTGATTCAAATTTTATTTATCCTTCCAAAGAAAAAATCATTCTATATTTCGTCTTTGAAAACTTTTTGCATCTATTAAATGTTTTCTGAGACATTTTTCACATCTTTTTCCACAAATATTGTTTTGTTATAGTGTAAATTTTGGTGAATTTAGATTCTTTATTAGTTTTTTTTGTATTGTTTTTTTACTGCACTTTCATAATACACTGATTACTACTAATTTCAACGTTCTAAAATATATTAAAAAGACATTTAAAATATTATTATAGTGTATTTTTGTATTTTTAATGCCCAACAAAGAATAGTACCAAAACAAGCAATAGAGAATCTTGACTCAAATTTTGGCTCCGTTTCAAATTTTACCTGTAATTTTGTTTTTTCTTTTGCAATTTTAATCCCAATATTTTAGAAAACTGAAATTTTAGTTTATTTTTAAATTTTTTTATATAATATTTCGTTTATTGGGATTGAATCCTAGATTTAATATACAAAATGAATAATTTTAAGTGCTTAAAATGCGAAAAGAAAAGAACATTATTAGAAAAATTGAAGATCAAATCATAATTATAGATTTTCAAAATAAAGAAGACTAAAAATTACAAAACAAAAATTCGAAACATTACAAAAACTACAATTTCACCACATCTTTCTATAATGTGGCGTACCAGTAAACATAGAATATGAGATTAACTACAATATTTTTTTGTTTCAAAAAGTCAATAAAAAACTTTAGTACTAGTCAAAAGAAAAGTCTAGACTTTTGTATGAGAAAAATATGTTTAAGTCTTTATAAAACTGAGAAAAAAGTTACTTAAAAAATAACAATCCTTGGAAAAAACAAGAACAGATGGACCTATAGATACATAAAATAGATGAAAAGATCATAAGAATCAGTTTCTACAGCAAGAACTAAGAAACAAAGGAAACAAAGGAAAAACAGGTTTTGAAGATGTTGAAAAGGGAGAAGTACCTTTTGGTGATGTTTGTCATCATTCTTCCTTTTTTCTGTGTTTGTGTTGATGGTAAGCACTTTGTGCTGGTGCATGGAGCTTTTCATGGTGCATGGTGTTGGTATAAGGTGGCTCATCAACTCAAATCAGAGGGTCACAATGTGACAACTCTAGACATGGCTGCATGTGGTGTGAATACAGAGAAGATTGAAGAAGTTGATTCAGTTTCAGAATATCATAAGCCTCTCATCACATTCTTGGCCTCTCTTCCTCCTCAGGAAAAGGTTATTCTTGTAGGTCACAGTCTTGGAGGGCTCTCAGTGTCCATTGCCATGGAAAAATACCCTCAGAGAATCTCTGTTGCAGTTTTCATCACTGCCTATGTTGTCTCTCAAAACCTCACCTACCCTGCTTTGCTTCAAGAGGTATTAATTCTTCTCACTTGTCACATTGTCAGTGTATTTTTAATGCTCAGCAGAGGATTGCACCAACAAAACCAGTGAAAAATCTGAACTCTTGATTGACATAGTAGTAAAAATTACAAGAAAAAGTGAGAGAAATCGTGAGTTTAACTCTCTGACTGACTAACATTTGAAAGATATAAAGTTGGTTTGAAGGGTTTGGAAAGAAGAATGCGAAGAGATTGTAGATTTAACTTCAGGGTTTGGAAAGGAGAATGCGAGAGATTGTGGATTCAACTCCTTCTAATCCATAGAGAATTATTAGTCAAGATTTTATATTTTCATTTGTGTTTATTAAGGAATCATACAATTTGGGGAATCTATGTGTTACTGATGTAGGTAAACAGAAGATTGGGTCATGTTTTGGAGGAACAATACTTCATATTGGATGAAAACAATGCTCCATTCCTCTCACCAATTGGAGTTGAATTTCTGAGGTCTAGATTATACCAATTATCAATAACTGAGGTAAACATGTTCATGAAAAGTTAAGTTAATGAATGGTTAGTTATTTTGATTTGTAGAGTTACATGTGCATGATTTGATTGTAATAAACCTTATCTGTTTTATATATTATGCAGGATTTAACACTTGGTGTATCTGTGGTGAGACCTTTACCTCCATTTATGAATGATGCAAAACTATTGGCAAAACAAAGTGCAGTAAGCAAGAAGAGGAATGGAAGGGTTTCTAAAGTCTTCATCATTGCTGAAAAAGATAATTTGGTAACAGAGGACTTTCAAAGATGGATAATTCAGAAGACTGGTCCATATGCTGATGTCAAAAAGATTAAGAATTCAGACCATATGGCCATGTTTTCCAAACCAAAAGATCTTGCTTTGGAACTGTTAAACATTGCTTACAAATTTTAACTTCATTATGGTAATGTAGTGTGCATCATAAAATAAAAGAAATGTTTGAAAAAAATTAAATGAATAAAGACAAGATTATGGTACCATTATCATGAAAATAAATACCAATGATACCCTTTAGTCATTGTTATTCTTAATGCCAAATAACCTCCATACATTAACTTATGATTTTTGATTTGTGTAAAAACTTAGGGGTTAATGATCTAACTTATTTCATTTACATGTTAAATTATTTTATTATAATCAATAATTAGAATTTAATTAGAATTTAATTTGTAAGTGTTATTGATTTAAATTATAATATTATTATATATTTACATTTACAAAATATAATATTATAAAAAATTATTTTTATTATTTATTATTTTTATTTTTTACTATGAAAAAGGAAAATTATTTTTTAACAAAATTTTGTTGACGAACTTTGACAACGTACACGTGGCAACAATTTAATGGATAAAAGAAAGGTTTGATGTAACTTGAAAAGAGAAGAGAAAAGGTTAGTGTGTGTTAAAAAACAAACTTTGTCAAAAAAAATATTTGTCCGAGTATGATAATCCATAAAATATTAATTTGGCCTGTCAAATTGACGAACTGATCGAACCAGAATGGATTGATTGAAATCTTCAATTTGACAGGTTGATCAAACCAGAATGAATTGATTGAAATCTTGATCTGATTCATCCTTTTTAACACATGTCAACGAGCCAACCCTACTAAAACTGGTATATTTTTTGTTTCTGTCTTAGAAGAGTTTATGGAAAAAGTTAACTATATAATTTCATCATCTATATTTTTTACTAGTTACTTCGCAAGTTTATAAAAACAGGTTAGAAAACTAATGATTGTGCTCTTATTTGGATTAAAGAAAAACAACCAACATTTCCTGCATGTTTTCATCACTCATCTGCTACGAAAAGTGATGTATTATTGTGTTCATATCCACCCCATTTTCTGAGCACAAAAAGCAAAAGAGGACCTCAAAGAACAAAGGGAAATGTTACATAGTTGCTCAAATTCTTGTCATATGAAGAACAACTCCATGGCCAGGTTCCACGACCAAACGAAAGGCTGGTGAATGACAGTAACTTGGTGAGAGAGTGAAGTGAAACTTCATCAGAATCAGAGACAAAATCACCTTCAGTTCTACCATGGCTAAGTGCTGTCCAACACACACACGTGCCCCTATTCCAAATGGAATATAAGCTTGTGGAACCTTGCATGCTCCAAGCACCCCATTTTCAAATCTTTCAGGATTGAACTTGTGAGCATCATGACCCCAGAGAAGAGGGTCATGCTGCAGCACTGAGAGTGGAATCTGAATGTTCATTCCTTTTGGAATTAGTAACCCTTTTAGACTTACATCTTGAAGAGCTGTTCTAACAACGAATACTGCTGGTGGATACAGCCTCAGAGTCTCTTGAATCACCATGGTTAACTGCATGAATAACATTGTTATGGAAGGCTTCAAGTTCATGAGAAAGAATGCTCATGAAACTTGCAGATGTTTTTTCTACAGTTATACTGAATTTTGAGACAGACAAATGTTGTATTGATAAACATAAATCAGAATGCTTCAGCAATTGATGTGATCAAAATCAAGTTTTATTTAGATAAGTTTGAAGAAAAGTGTTTTGAAGTAAGATAGTTTCGTTTAGACATAACACAGAATCAGCTCTTACCTAGGAACAAAAGTGTGTATCAAGATGAAAGGAAAGGAAGTTGGTAGAAAATTATAGTAAGCTACAAATTTTATTCATGAAAACAAGTTAACTTTCCATAAAAAAGGAGCTTTTTATGAAATTCTTTTAAGAAAGCTTAGTTTATCTGCATGAAATCAAAAACATGCTCTTAGCTTTTCTGCATGTAATACTACCTATGATGCATGAAAACTAAGTCTCTGAAGTAAAATTTTTCAAAGATCAAGAAAACTAAACCAAGGGAAGATGAATGTAATGTATCAATTCACTGTGTTTAATGAAAACATACCGTTTTCAAGCTTTTGAGCATGTCTGCATCAGGAGCATTTTTTCCACAAACTTCAAGCACTTCAGCTCGAACACGGTCTTGCCAATCTTGATGCACAGCTAACAGCATTAAGCACCATGATGCTGTGATGGCAGTAGTCTCATGTCCAGCAAAGAATATATTTTTGCAGTTATCTATCACAAACCTGTCACGTGAGATGGAATCTGATACGAGGCCATCACCACCACCCTCGCAGTTCTTTGCACCCTCAAGAATCATTTGTAAGAGATCCTGCTCATGAGTTTCCTCCAAACGTTGCTTTATGAGCTTTGCTATCTTTGAGTCTATCTCTTTCTCCAATCTCCACATTTCTCTGTTGCTTTTGTTTGGCAAGTATCTGAAACAGATTATGGCACACCACTTTTCACATTAGCAGCATCACTGACAAGAACAAGAACATAACATACAAATGTGCAAAACATTGAACATTATCATGATTGATGAGCATGAAATAGTCTTTTTAGTTGACATGCATACCGAAAGCCTGGAATTCCAGAATGACGCTTGGACAAGATAGTTTGAAGATCTCTGAGCTTTGAGAATATTTCTCTTCCTTCAATGTAATTGCTCCCAAAACAAGCTCTGGCAATTATGTCAGCTGACAAACTTCGAAGATCTTCATCAATCTTAATCTCTGAAACAGCTCCCTCACCTTCAAGTCTACCCTCCCAAGACCTCAGTGTTGTATTTGTTGAGTCCACTATCAGATTAATCATTGCCTTCAATATGATTCACAGCAAAAAGAAATCATGAGATTGGTATATTGTATTACACTATAGGTCACCTTTTTTAGCTCTCTTATATATTTCTTTCAGATCAGTTTTCTGAGTCAAAATGCTTCAACACACTCAATGAGTTAAGCTTTAACTACTCATTTGATCCATATAACTACACAATCTTTATGTTTTAGTCCCTACACCAAGAAACTACTTGTTTAGTTCGTACAGATACCTTTTAATCAATTTCGGTCCTACAATACAATTTAATTTTAGACAGTTAAGGACCGAAATTGATTAAAAGGTATAGTTCTGGGCGGGATACACTTACCTTCACCTTAACAAGGAATAGTTCTGGGGCAATTATCTTCCTCTGATGAACCCAAATTGACCCGTTTGATGTCATTATGCCTTTGCCCAAGAGTGGCCCCATGTCTTTGGACAGATAAGTAGGCTTCCCTAGATTCAAAGAGGTGTGCATGACCACTTCCTTCACCATCTCTATATCTGACACCATTAGCCACTGAATAGACCCAGAAGAAAACAAGTATATGGGACCTGCATGTATGAAATCAAAATTTGAACATAAAAATTATGGCAATAGAATCATATCAATCTGCAAATTCTAGGAAACCAACCCTTTTATTTAGTATTATGCCAACCCTGAAAGAATTTGACAACTTGTCTTTTGAACACACCATTAAACCAATTGTAAGCAAAATTGCAACTGGGATAAAGATCTTGACTTTTTACGTGAGGATTGTGAAAACATGATTCTTTCGGCCCTTTAGCCAAAAGGGCCTTTGGAACAAGAGAAAGTATTACAGATTTTGGCACATGTGCAGTGAAATGCATTTATTTGTATGGAAGCTGAAAAGGTTTCTGCTACAGTGACAGACCATTTCCATGAATTTTATCAGATCAAGAACAGATAGAATTCACAATAGACTCAAACTCAACTCAATGTTAAGCCTCAGCCTATACAAATTGATCAATAAACTCAGAAAATATAAAAGAGCCCAAAATGTCAAGCATGCAAGCATGTACCTTTATTTTTCACTCAGAACCATTATTCAACTTTTATGATCAAAATCTCACAAGAAAAAACCATTCAATGCAAAGAACAGTGACTGTTGACGATTCATTGCTCCAAACCAAACAAAAAAGGAAGAAAACAACATGTTTATGAGGCTGGCCAAAGTGACTAACTCACCATATTGGTTGATCCACTTTTGAACATGAGGGAAGAGAGTGAAAGGCCACTTGTGAGAGACAGAAAAGTCTTCATCTTTCTCTTTATCTTCAGTGGCTGGTGTTGAATGAACTTGAAGCAAAATATTCTTCATTTCTGGGATGTTGCCAAAGTAGAAGTGAGGAGAAGGCCCTTTAATCCCCTGCTTCTGAAGCTTTGCTCTCATTGATCTTGGCCTCAACACCAAAACATTGAAGACATGAATCAACAACACCAAAACTGCTCCTAACAAAATCTTCACTGTGTTCATCTCCATCACAGTGCACTTTCTTTCTCCCTCCTCCTTTACTTTTTCTTACTTCACATTATCACAATAGAACAAAACCATATTTATGTGCCTCCTATCCTTTTCCTGTCATTTCACAAATTTTTAGGAGAGGTGGGCCAGCTCGCAGGATCGCAAGAAAAAGTGTGAGACGGACTAAGGATTTTAATCCGTTAGTCGTTAGTCTATTTAAGCTTGTTCAGCTTAACCCGCAATTAGCGCGGGGCCCACTTAACCCCGCAGTATAATGACAATGACACCAACACAATACATAATGTATATTTTTTACAAGCAAGTTACTTAGAATTTTTTTTCTAATCCATCCAAAAGCAACTCTATTTTTTACAAGCAAGTTACTTAGAGTTTTTTTTCTAATTCATCCAAAAGCAACTCTATAGTTAATGTTTCTTCTCTTGTTTTAATCTGAAAGAAACCATCTTTATGTGCCTCCCAACATTTTTCTGTCATCTCACAAATGTTTAGGAAAGGTGGGTCAGCTCGTACGCTCGCAAGAAAAAGTGTGGAGCGGACTAAGTATTTTAATCCGTTAGTCTGTTTAAGCTTGTTCAGCTTAACCTGCAGCTAGCGCGGGCCTGTGAGAGGTTGGTTCACTTAGGTTCGACCCACTTAACCCGCAATACAACAACAATGACACCAACACAATACATAGTGTATATTTATTACAAGCAAGTTACTCACTAGAGTTTTTTCTCTAATCCATCCAAAAGCAACTCTACAATTCTTGTTTCTTCTCTTATTTTAACCTGAAAGAAAGTAATTTGTATTTTCAACATACTTCTACTTAATAAGTAAGAATTATAAAATTTGGTTATTACATTTTTCTTAAGAAATATACTTATAGAACTTTTCTTCACTGATTTAATTGAATAAAATAAAGTTATTAAAATTATACACTTTAATAAAAAAAATACAAAATAAATAATTTTTCATACGAACCATGGACTGGCCTCCAAGCCAAGCATTATGTGAAATGGGTAAAAAAATTAACTTACATTTCTTTTGCAAACGGACTAACCCAACACACTTTTGTGAACCAAAACGGACTGGTCTGCATCGTGTTCCTACAACGAAAAGTAACTTTTATATTTAAAAAATGAAAGATAATAAAAAATAGTTACCGGATGTAAAATAATTATGATGCCAAAGTTCTATTCTCCAAATAAAATATAACCTTTTGTTTAATCAATTGTAATTAATATTTATTTACTAATAGTAAATATAAAAAAAATTTACATTGTGTTTTCAAAATTAAGGAAATTATTAAACTTGGTTATATAAGATAAGGGAGACAACATCTTGTTTTACATTTTTTATTCGTTTCTTAATGTTGTATAGATAAGATTTTTCAAAATGTTATTGATAAAAAAGTACAAATCTTAATCTTTGAAAGAAAAAATTCAAAAAATATATGAATTATTTGTAATTAAATTCTCTTTATTTTTTAAATAGTTTGTTTGAATGAAGTGATTAAAATAGATTTCAAATGTTTTGTTTGAATAAAGCAATTTAATATATGTTTTAAGACCGGTTTAATTTTATTTTTGAGTCCAAGTTGAGTTAGCTCAACATTCAGTCCAAGAATAGTCATTTCAAATTTCAGTTTAAATTGACTCTCGAAGATTGAACTTGGATCGTCTAGACTTGAGCTTTGGCACGAATCAACTCGGCTTATCTTCGACCAAAACTGACCTTGCTTGACCTTCGGACCGGGCCGATCCGATTCGACCTTCTGCCCCGAGCCAATCTGGCTCAACCTTTGGCCCTGGCTGACCCAACCTATGGTATGTACCAATACGACTTGACCTTCAGTTCAGGTCGATCCAACTCCACCTTTGAAACGGATCAACTCGACTCAACCTTCAATGTAACATCTCTATTTTTAATAAACTATATTTTATCCTTACAATAAAAATTCTTATATTTTTACTCCTATGATTAACTATGATGTTGTCATAATTAGAAATAATATTTAGAAATCCAAACAAAACCATCTTTATATAGTTCCCAACAAAAACCATTTTATTGTCATTTCACAAATTTTATAACAAACTAGCCTCAGACCCGTGCCGTGCATGCACGGGTTTTTTTTTCCTCTTTTTATTAATTTATATTAAAAGTATTAATGTAATTATTGTTATATTTAAATAAATAATTTATTTATATAATTATATTTAAGTGTTATAATTATGTATAATTATAAATTTAATATTTTTAAAAAATTAATAATGCAAAAAATTTATTTCTAATTATTTTTTATAACTAAGTAATTCAAAATTAATAATATTATTTTATTTTTTTTATGATCAAGTAATATATTATAATAAATAAAAGCAATAATACAAATAATAATAATAATAAATAATAGAATAATGTATACATATTAATATTATTATTTTTATTGTTATTAATGTAAAATAATATTAATAAAAATAGTAATATATTATTAGTTATGTGTAGCAAAATAATATTATTGTATGATTAAAATTTATAATTAAATTTTTGAGTTATTTATTTCATTACACTGAAATGTGTATACACACGTTATTGTTAAAATAAAATGTAGATATGATGTGCATTATATAAATCTCAAAAAAAAATACAAAACTAAGTTTATATTAAAATTTGTTAAAACTAAGTTTATATTAAAATTTGTTAAAAGAATATAGATATAAAAATTTAAACCATGGATTAGTCTATAGAATCATTGAAGTATGAAGTTAAACGTATTTATTTCTAATAAAAAGTAATATAATATATATATATATATATATATATATATATAATATTAATAATAGTAGAATAATAATAATACTACTTGTTCCGACGAAAAATATGTGTTTCTTGTCGAAGATAAAAAATAAGAAGAACTTTCTTAACCTAGCTAAAATTAGGAGTACTAAGACCAAAATTGTTCCCTCCCTCTTCTTTGGGATGAACCTTCGTATTTATAAACAAACAAAATAAAAGTTTACAATGTTCTCCTTTCCCTTGGATTTCGGGAGTGGGTAGATTCTTGTTATAATTGAAAAAGTGGTTCTTGGGCAAAAAGTTAATGTTACAAGGAAACGATTTGCATGGTCTCCTTGAGGGTATAGAGTTTGTGATCAGGCTTGAGGTTGACCCATATCCTTCCTTAAGGTCGATCTACCATTTCCTTGTTCGGCTTCTTATTTGTTGGAGTCGGCCCATAACCTTCCTCAAGGTCAGCCCATCACCCTTTCCTTGTTCGGACTTTGGTTTTGTCAAGTTCTTCAAGCTTGGGCTTATAACCTTCCCTAAAAATCGACCTTTTACCTATCTTAGGGTCGGATCATAATCCTCATACCCATAATCATACATCAACATACCTTATCATATAAATTCTTAATCTCATTTTCATATTCACATATCAGTAATTCCATCTCAATCAATTACAAGTGTGTCAAAATGATGAAAAACATTTATCTAACCACGAGCTTCAAAACAAAGATCACACTAGTCAAAGTGAAGAATTACGTGTCTAGGATTAGCTGTCAAATTTTTAGCTTGATCTGACAGTTAACAAAGCGAGAATCTTTATTTTACCAAGAGGACGCAATACTAAAAACTGGGTAACACCAAAAAGTGGCACCCAACGATGATAGGACGGCGCCCGGTGCTACACATGCAGTGGCTTCTATTTTGGTACTCCAAAATTGGCACCTAGCGCCCATCAGTGCCACTTAATGTCATGACAAATCATAGAAACTCCTCCTTGAGCTTGATTTGTGAAATCTGGCATTCCTTGAGTCAATCCTTAGTTCAAAACATCTTTATGATGACAAATTTCATGATTTTTGGCTCAGCAAATGTCAGATTACTCAAATTGAAGCCTTACAGAGAGAATTTATTTAGCTCATTTAGAGTCACATACACAATTCAGCATATAATTATAAATCTAGCCAAACATAATACATCTAGTCATACTCACACCACATCAGATCCATCAATACAAACAAAGTACTAAAAATCACAACTACTAATAAAACACGATATTTAAGCAAGCTTCCCTCACCTAACAAAGATGCTCTCACGACCTCAAACAACTTCAAGAACACCAAAATACATATAACTCCATAGGATGTTCTATCTATACCTAAGAACAATACTAGAACAATCAAGACATATCGTTATGATCACTAAATAGCACACACTCATAAGGAGGGTTAAAACCTCATGCAATCAAAGGAGAGTCACATGCAAGCCTGTACAAATAAAACCCACTGAAAAATAAGCAAAAGTTCAACTTGCACGGTTGGAGAAACTGATCGGACAAGAAGGAAGAGTTCGTCAAAAGGAGCACCATAGCAGGTCTTTGTTATTCAAACAGACAAGCAAAGAAGAAGAATCCAAGAGAAGTCAGAGAACTCTAAAAAAGTGATTTCTAAAGATGTTATATGTTTTAAAATTATGAAATTCATTTATAATAAAGTTATTTATACTAAAATATTTTAATATTAAAATAATTGAATCTCATTATTTTTAAATTACTATCACTTCAAAAGATACCACTTTTTAGGATTTTACAAATACTTATTTTTCAATTTTAGTCTTTAAAAATAATTATTTCTTCAAATTAAAATAATTATCTTACTAATTTTTTTAAAATTTGATTATTTTTAAATTAAATAATTCTAAAAAAATTGTTCATAAAATATCCATATATTTGTACTATTAATGAATGTGAAAAGTGATAACATTGAAAAAAAAACAAATTTTATTTTACAATTTATTATTGACAAATAAACTATGTTTGATTATATGCATTAATTAATTCCTAAAAGTGCACACAAAATTAGAAGGTTGAAATTATTGCAACGACACCACTAAAGCAAGAAAAAAATATATTGCTTATTTTTTTAAATGATAAATAATGTTATCCCTAGTTTGATTTTAAGCTTTCTTTAAGGAAAACCTGAAGTCCTTGTTTGGTTCTTTTATTAATCTTCCACTTACTAAATAGAATAATCTTAAATTTTATTTTCATTTAATATTCTATAAAATATTTTAAAAAATTAATAAGAAAAATACATAAGATATAAAATACTATTTTATGTACCAATACCCTCAATAGTGGTTAAAGTTTTCCTATCACATAAATTTAATTTAGATTTTGATAGCCACTTTTTAATATAGTTGGCGAATTATTATTATGTTAGGGAACAGAAAGAAAACTAAAAACACGCACATGATCACTTTCTTCTTTCTTCTTCTCTGTCTTTTCTTTGAACAGAAACATCAAAAGAAAAAGAAACAGTGAAAGTGAAAGAAAAAGAAGAAGAAGAAGAAAAAAAAGAAAGCGAGTGGTTACGATTTTCTCTAATGTAATGCATCATAAGAAATCCGAACTTCAGATCGGAAAAGAAAGCACCGGCGTCTCTTCCGATTTCAACCCTCTCCGCCACCACCACAACCACCGCCACCACCACCACCACCCTATCACGAACCTAACTCCCAACCTCAACCTCCAAACCCAAACCTCAACAGTCCCCTACAAAAGATCATCCCTCTGCAAATCCCCAACCCTCAACAGATTTCCAAAGCCGTGCCGCGCCACCGCTCCCTCCGCCACCACCGCCACCTGGGTATCCTCCGTCGTCTCTCTCCGCCGCCGTCTACGCCTCTTCCTCTTCCTCTCCCTACCATTCTTCTACTTCCTCGTCTCCCACCCTACAAACTCCTTCATCCTTGATTTCTTCGCCGCGTTCTTCTTCTCCGCCGCGCTCTTCTTCTCGCTCAGCCTCGCCCTGCCGCGAATCCCCTCCGTCCGCTTCTTCCTCAAGCCCGAGGCCCGGCCCGCGCTGAAGCTACCCGTGTTCTGGGCCCGCCCGGCAAAGCCCGAGTTTCGATTCTGCGTGGTTGCGTACCCGAACGGCGACGTTTACGAGGGGGAGTTCAGGGGAGGGAAGTGTTGTGGGAGTGGGGTTTACTACTACAGCATGAGTGGGAGGTATGAGGGGGATTGGGTGGAGGGGAAGTACGATGGGTTTGGGGTGGAGACGTGGGCGAGGGGGAGTAGGTACCGGGGGCAGTACCGCCAGGGTCTCCGGCACGGGTTCGGGGTGTACCGGTTTTACACCGGCGATGTTTATGCTGGGGAGTGGGCCAGTGGGCAGAGTCATGGCTGTGGAGTGCACACGTGTGAGGATGGCAGCAGGTACGTGGGGGAGTTCAAGTGGGGCGTTAAGCATGGCCTTGGACACTATCATTTTAGGTAATGGAAATGGTTGAAGTGTGATTTATGGTTTATAATTGGGTGTTTGTATTCTGAAAGTTCGAGGTAGTAAAATTGGGTACGAGGTTGGTTTAATTTATGATCACTTCTGGACTCGGAATCAATATTTCATCTTGGAACTGAGTGCGTGATGTTTTACTTGAGATCGCGTTAACTGGTGTTTTGATGTGCCTGTGTGGATTGGGTAGTGTGAATCAGGATACGTGTGTGATTTAATGGTTTGTTTGTGGGAGTTGACTGATGTGTGTTTCTGACTGGAGTTTGTTTGGTTTTGTGCTTTGTCTTTGGTTCCTTAGGTTTGTGGATTATGGGAATTTCTTACGACAATGTTTTGGTGGCCGTGTGTATGTTTGGTTTCTTTGTTGTTTAGCTGATGGTGTTTGGGTTTTGACCAATGGGAATGGTGTTATGCTTGCGTTTGTTGGATGTAAACTTATCCCATGCTTGTTTTGTTTTGATTTTATTTGCTGTATGTGTGAAGCTTTTGTGAGTCACTTTGGCTGGAAGTGCGTGTGTGAATGTTTTTATGAGATGCTTTTGTCAAGGTGTTGGTGCTAGATTTGGTTTTTTGATATGACAAACTCTTCCTTCTGGAATGACGTTTAATACTCTAACTGTCCATGTGTGCGTTGAAATTGCTTTATTGTTGACTTGTTTAGCGATTGATGTTCTGTGCTTGACAATTGAGAATAATGTGATGGCAGCTTTTATTGATTGTGTACTAATTGAATACCTCTTTTGTGTGTATGTCTAAAGCGTTTGAGTTACTTTGGCAAGATGTTGGCCTTGATTTAGTAATGTACTTTGTCATCTGTTTTGTAGGCTTGCCGCAATTTCTTCAGACTGTAACTTTTTGCTGCTTTCGTGGGTTGTCTTAGGTTTTATTTTATAAAAAATGAAAGTAGGATTACCATTAACATACTTTTACAGTTGAAAGCATTTGCATAGAGGATAAAGATATAAAATTTGCTTCTCTTTTTTGTAAAATATGTCCTAGGCATCTGAAATTTACTTGGCTCGGGTCTTGTGTTGGTTGTGTACCTATTTGTAGCAATTATGGAGCGTAATATGTCATGCAGTTATTGCAAAGCAATTGCTTTGAGGTCTTTTAGGATGTTAAACATTATTTGTATGTGTTCATGTTCTTAGGACTTATCTTTGTTATTGCTACTTTCAGTTTACAAGAGAAAGAGGTACTGCTCCCAAAGATAGAATCAGTTTCAAAGGTGCTTTATACCTTTATACCTCTAAAACTTTAAAACAATAGGGTGTTCCATTATAATTACGTGGCAAATGTTTTGAAGGACACAGTCTCATCTCAAGTTCCTTTGCAAGAAGCTAATTCCACAACATGGCTTTGTGATCTTCATGTCACATAGCAATAATTCCAACCATTTGAATGCCGTGTAGTTTAACTTTGCAAGCTTCTACAAGTGTGGTGTCTTTTCTTCTTCTCTCCCTCTCCCTATTTATTCCACTGAAGGAAAACAGTCTGTAAAAAACAAAAAAGATTATTTGTTCTCTGATCAGTGCACTTTGTAGACACTGTGTTGAGCATCTACAATCTACGTTGCTACCTTTTTGTCTTTAATTTTAAAATGGACTGTGCTTTCAAGTATCAGTGACTAGGATCTTGGGCATGTAGTTAACGAAATTTGGTGCTTCATCATGGATGCTTGAAAGCATTCTTCTGATTTTTCCTTGAATATGTGTTCCTCTCATTTAAGTATCATTGGTGTTATTGAATTGAATTTGACAGGACTTTATTCTGTTTCTTTTTCATTGCTTACCTAACTAATTATTTCTGTTATCAGAAATGGGGATACATATGCTGGTGAGTACTTTGCGGATAAGATGCAGGGATATGGGGTATATTGTTTTGCAAATGGCCATTGTTATGAAGGATCCTGGCATGAAGGCAAAAGGCAAGGTATTGGAATGTATGCATTTAGAAATGGAGAAACCCAGTCTGGTCACTGGCAAAATGGAGTCATTGATATTCCCAGCTCACAGAGTGCCACCTATCCTGTTTCTCCAGTTGCTGTCAATCATTCCAGAGTACTAAATGCAGTGCAGGTACACTCTACATTTGTCACTTAGTTTACCTTCATTTATTGTTTAATGTTCTTTCCGGTTTATCATTAAAGAAAAAAGACTTTGGCCTAGGATGATATGGATGATTACATTTCGTCATTGATGCTTTGCTATTTTATTACAATGGCAAATGATGTATCGGTCTTCTATGAGTACATTGCATTATCATCTTTTGAGAGATGCTTAAACTGCCTTCCCTTCTCTTGAACATCTTAATAACTTTCAATATAAAAAACCTCTTAAAACAATTGTGAACAATTACAAATGCACCTCCCAATAATATTTTACCTTTTTCTAAGCTTTGCTTATCACTAGCAATTAGCTTTGAAAATCTATCATCAATTTTAGTATTTTAGAAGGTTGAATGGTGTTTTATATAGCGGTATTATTAGTTTTGAAATTTCATCTAAATTTCTTTTTTCATTTTTTAAGGTCGTGAAATTGATAGTATCAATCATGTCAAGAATCACAGTGAAAGAAAAAACTCGAAAATGTTCTTTTACATTAAAACTCTAAATTGAACATTTTTTATATGTATCAAATTAGCTCATTTAAATAGAAGGAAAGAAAAGACAAAATTGACTGCAAACTGTTAGTTTGCACCATGAGCCTTCATTATTAATAATGTGTTTGTTTGAACAAACAGGAAGCAAGAACAGCAGCTAAGAAGGCCTATGATGTGGCCAAGGTAGATGAAAGGGTTAATAGAGCAGTAGCAGCAGCTAACAGAGCAGCCAATGCAGCTAGAGTAGCTTCTGTCAAGGCTGTGCAAAATCAAATGCATCATAATGTTAACAGCAAGAGCATTCCAATCACCATTGTGTGAGGCTATCACCTGAAACTTTTGTTACAATAGAAATGCACGAGATTGTTGGAAGATGTCGATATTTTTAACTGAGCCATTGACACCACCTTCGTCACCACAGGCTGAGAGCAAGCAAATTTATTATCCTCTGCCATAAGTCTTGTATAGGGGAAGAAATGGTGATGGCTTCCACTTGGTAAAAAACTACATATTTTTTTCCCTTTGCCTACATTTTGTAAATTTATGTAGATGTAAATGCTGGTGTGCGGGTGAAACCTCAACCCAGCTACCGTTGTAAGATCACTCGGTAAATAAGGAGAGAAATATCTTGATATCTTTGCTTTATCTTTGAAATGTGATATTTTTTTGTTACCTTTTAAACTAGAGTTCTCGATTGGTTAGATGAGGCATTGTCTTTTTGTAATTTTAAACGGTAAACCTTAGTGTTTAGAACTATATTTTGTATCAATAATTCTGCTTGGTGTAAAGGTTGAAAGCATGATTGGCTTAAGAGTTTTGGGTGTGATGTTTTTTTCTTTTTCTACTCTGATGTCTGCACATTTAATGTTAACTGAAAACAATTCTTTATTGATTGGGTTGCAACTTTATTCAGTGGGACTGGGAAACCATGTGAGAAAAGCTGACTAGTAACAACAACTCTGAGGTGATTAGAGCTGTAAAATTGATTTCTGTACTTTCCAGTGCCTAGTGTCCATTTGGTTTGGGGTTAGTAGATAGATAGATTGATATGGAAAAGATTGAGAAAGAAATTCTACTAGATCGAGTTATATTTCAGTCATTGTAAAGTATTAGAATTGATTTTCTATCAGTAGAAAAAAAGGGCTTGAAAAGAGATTTTTATATCAGGCCTTAGCAATAGTGAGTTGCTTTTACCAAACCGTATGAAAAACATGGATTAAAAAGTGTATGGTAATAATTTTTGGGTCAAGAATAAAACCATTTTTTGCTTAGGCCTTGTATGAGGAATTGATATTATAGTTCTGGAGTGATGTATTTTATATTTATTACATTTTTCCCTCTTTCCTTTTAAGGTATCAGATAGACTTGTATATCAATCTTCATTGCTGTTGGTGATAATTGAATAGGGGGCAATGTGTCTGGGACATCATCATCATCATCATCATCATCTCTTCTCTTGTCACCCTCACGCCATCTCATCATGCCCTTCATACCATCAACTCCCCATCCACGTATATTGCCTATTTTAAGTTTTTAGCTTCGTCTTAACTTTACAATTACATCACTTTTGTCTATATCTGTTTGAATTTTGTAAAAGCTATTTTGAATAAAATTGTGTCTAGATTATGAACGTCAGAAAGATAAGTTTTTAAACTTTAAAGTGGTATGTCATTTGTACCTGTGATCTTAATCAATATAGCCAGTAATTCCATTAGAAAATAATATTACATGAACTTTGTGTTATCTCTTATTACTTTAAATTAAATGTTGTGTGTATGAACAATTAGCATTGTGGTTATATGATTATTACCTAATTGATTTGGATTCATCACATCTCATAGTATAACTTCATGTTGTCCAAATCAAGTCATTTAGGTCACTGTCTAGACAGGCAAATTTACATAATTTAAATTAAATGGTGTATGAACAATTAGCATTAATTTTTTTTTTTTTGTTTTTAATCATGAATTGTCATCGATACATTTTAATTATTATCGATTTTTTTTAAATTTTGTAAATTGAGGATATTGTAACAATGTTACGAAATTTATGGTAGTTACTTGTTAAACGTAAGAACGTTTGTGGTAGGTTCTATTGTCAACTAAGTTTAGTAAAAATACTAGATAGCAATGTCAGCAATAAATGTAAGAAAAAATTTTATTGGAAAAGAATTTTTTGCATTAATTTTATTTTTTTATCATTTTTCTGAAAGGAGTTATGAAAAAAATTAGTTTCATACATAAAAGAATATTATATTTTCTCAAAGTTAAAAATATTATAAAGAGAGTAAAGTGTAGAAAATAGGGGGAAGAAGTTAATAAATAAACATAACTTACTTAAAAAGTTATGATAACGCATACACTTGAGAATGAATGTGAAGGAAAACAAAGCTCGTACATACTAGCGGACACATAACATAAGCTATTTTTACTGTTTTTTATCAGCGATTTTATTTATTATATGAAAGATAACTAAATATATTTATTAAACATCGTGACACAAACAACGAAAAATGAACCATTTCGTAAAGCTATCAATTCAGTCTTTGATTAATTCTAAATGTTGATCTGATTCTTGTATAAAAAACTACATCTTTTTCATTATTGAGATAAACATTTAAAGATTTCAAGAGCTACATTGACAAAACATAACAATTAAGATACAAAATGTTCTTTTCCTTAAGAAAAACAAGAAATAATACCCCATTAGTTTCAATCATACAACCATATTTAAAGTGGTGTATAAACTAAATTTGATTTTATGTTTTCAGAAATAATTAATAGTATGATAAGAGTTAGCCATATAAAATGTGATGATTTCTTTTATTTAGAGTTAGACCAAAATAACTAAAGACAAATATATCCAATGACACAATAAAACCACATAATTTTACCATCCAATGACACAATACTATAAAACTAAATAGCATTCTTGAATGATGAAGTGCACGTTACTGATATTCTGAACAAAGACAGTCAAAATTGTACTCTGGTTCAACTACTAAAACAAAGTATGACAATTTAAAATAAGCAGAGCAAAAATTATGCATTGAAAACAAAATGAAAGGTTCAAACTGCGTCTAATTCTCGGTCTGCTCCCTCAGCCTTCGAATGGTGCTTCGGACAGTCACGGCACTGGCAGTACTGTCAAGAAAAAGAAGCACAAACAAAACATATCTTTAACTACCATACAAGAAATTATCACAAGTAGAAGACAGTAGAAGAAGATACTTACTTCAATGTGTAAGCACCTCCAGCCTTCACTTTTCCACAGTCTTTGCATCCCCAAATGCCCACAGCCTTCCTCTTAACAGCGTACTGAAAAACAAAACATACCATCAAATACTGATGTTAAGCCATAGTCAAAGAATATTGATTATCATGTCCAGAGTTCTATATATGGCATATGACAGAAGGCGAAATTTTGCTATATAGACAAGTGAATTGCAACGGGAAGCACATATCTTTGCAGGACTCTTATCACAAATTGCAACTGGCATGTACAAAAATCTTCTCAATGGCACCGATCCAATACTATAATGATAGATTACACTACCCGGGAATCAAAAAAAGTTTAATACCAACAGGTTTAGCTCCTAAAAATTAGGGAGATGGGCTTGGATTATATGAAAAAACATTACAATCAAGTTCAAATTTGTGTACTCATTTAAGATGTATAATTTTTTCAAACTAGTAAACTTAATGAATATATTGTATATAAAATGACATTATACATTGCAAAATATACAACTATTAGAATGTTATGCTTCTTTAATTCGACAATCTAACTGTACATAGCGTTACAATGTAACATGTTCAACGGGGCTTATCGTGTACATTTTATCTTGGTCATATTTGGAATCAAATTCCAAGTAATGGAAATGTCAAAATTTTGGGTTAGTTCGATCAAAAAAATAATATAATTATTCAAACAACCCCAATCAATGGAAAACACTAAAAGTAAATAATTAAAAGGATGATTAAAGAACGAACCTTTCCACAGAACTCACAGAAGAATTTACTGTGCTGACTAACTTCCATCTTCTTAATTTGCTTCCTTAAACTAGCACCATATCGGGTGCCTGAAATTTGACAACATAACCATAAATCATCACCTCACTTTGATATATACATACTTCTCCTAAAACGAACTTGTCTTTAACCAAAAAAACGTATCAAAAACCCTTGATTTACTCCTAACCCAGTATCATTCAAATTTCACTTTATGATAACTTCTTCGTTACAAAATAAACCTTAAACCCTAAATCAAACACTGAAAACAATCAGCAACAATCGAAACCGAACACGTACCGTATTTTCCAACAATACCGGCCTTCTTGGTTCGCTTGGTCTGTTCCCATGAACAAAAACACAAATCACGTTAAAATCTGGGATCAGAACAAAGCTTAAGGTTTCAAAATCGCAATACCAAATACCAAATACCAGAAAGAGAAATAAAGTACCATTTTCGGAAGCTGTGGAAAGATAAGAGTGAAGAAGTTGCAGAGTTGAGGTGAGTGGCGATTCTGCAAAACTAGGGTTTGAGGTGAATAAGAACACTTTTAGGGATGCGGTAATGGGCCTATGCGAATTCGACCCATATTTTAAGCCCAGTCCAGTTCTTCACTAAACTGCAACCACCAAAAATTAAAATTTAGTTTGCCTTTCAAATAAATAAATGAGATCCTTCGAAATTATAATTATATCAAAAATCAAATAAGTATTTTTAATGTATAAAATATACTGAGATTAAAAAATTACAATGAATAAATGTCTTCAGTTTTATAAATTATATTTTTCCTTTATATTAAATAATTTAAATGCTTATATAAGACCATTTATAATGAAAATGGGTAACTTATATTAAAGAAATATTGAAATTAAATTCCAAATTCGATATAAAAAATTATAATTCAAAAATTTTCGACAACTAATTACATCAAGTATATAAAGAAATTATAACTTTACATTATTGGAAGTTCTTTTTGCGAATTATAAGTGTATAAAATATGAGTAAAATATGGAAAAAAATAATGGGAAAAAAAGTAGGAGACATAAAGTCTTGAGTTGTATTATGAATACTGTGAAAAACACATAAATTTTTCCATAAAGGTCTTCATATTTTTTATTAAAAATATAAATTTAATGACAATAAAAAATTGTAAAAAAAATGTGAAATTAATTGGTTAGTTTTTAGTTGAGTGTTTGTGTAGTTATTTTTATCTAGATATTGTAAAATTATTATAAAAAAAAAAAAGTCTCACCTCTTATTTTGTGATTTTCTTTGCCAGTTTTATGGTTTTCAAAATTTCAAATAAAGAAAATTAACTCTTAGCATTTATTAAAAACTATAAAATCAATAGAGCAAAAAGCTGTACAAAGCATAAGTTCTGCCATTTTTTTTTCATATTCAATAAATTTCAACTAACGAGAAAGAATAAGTTGAAAATAGTGTGTTTCTAATACTTCATCTACATTAGTTTCAAACTTACTAAAAAAACGAACAATTTTAATTCATGTTAAAGATTTTTAACTGAAGAAAATTTAGAAAATATACTCGAACGCATCCATGTGTCAAAAAATGTAAAATATTAAATTTAATTAATATTAAGGATTAAATTTGAGAATAAAATTAATAAATTAGTAGTTTGTTGTTTGTAATTTAAAACATACTATTATTTTTTATCACTATATTAAACAAAAAAAAATATTAATAATAAATTTATAATTCTAAAAAATACATATGAAGAAATTTTGAATTGATATTTTGACTATTTTTTCAAAAAATATTTTGATAGGAATTTAAAAGTGTATATAACTAATTTTACCAAATAAATTTGAAATTTAATTACTTCTTATAATCTATAACAATATATAAAAGAAATTCTCTTTTTGTGTCTACATTTTAAAATACCAATTTTATTCTTTAAAATATAGTTATTTATTAAATTTTTGAAGATTGAGTGTTATTTGTACAAACGTTTCTATATAATCGTCTATCTCTGTTTTTCTCTTTTTCTCTATTTATCAACCGTTATTCTCTCATATTTTCTGATATATTTCACTTTAATTTTATTTTATATATTAAATTAATAACATTACATTATCATTATCTACTAATATAATATCACGTATATTCAAAAAATGCTAGTAAAAAATAAAGTGGATATACTATTTTCATATAATTTTTTCTTCTAATTAAAAAGTAATTGAAAAGTGTTATTCCTTTATAAATAAAAAATTATTTATTTATTTAGTTAATAAAATTAACAATTGAATAATTTTTCTAAATAACTAAATAAACTATCTCTTTAAAAATATAAAAAATTTAATATTATTTTTACAATTATTTTTATTTTATTATTTTTATATGTTAATTAATTACTTATAAAAATAATAAAATTATATATTTAAATGTAACAAAAGTATGAACTTACATTGACTTCTACTCTCAAATTGGACTTTTTATTTAAGGTCATTTCGTATTAGTTAACAATTAACAATAATACGGTATATTTATTTTCTCTTGCATGAAAAATGGCATATACATAAATTTATTGAATTTAATATTTTCTAATAATATTAGTAATAATATTAGTGTAAACACGTGTGCTAAGTAGCACTTGTATATACGATTTTTTAATAATAAATGAAAAAAAAATATTGTTAGAATAAAAATATGTAAACATAACTCATATTCTTTAAAAAGTAAATAATTAAATATATTATGAAGGGTAAATTAAGAATAAGTAATTGTATTTATATATAATTACACTACATTTGTTTATGTTCGTATATTGATGCAGATTTAATTAGGATGCGGACTTACATGATTTTAAGAGTAGGGATGTCAAAAAAATCCATATCCACGGTCCGCGGATAAAACCCGTAATGGATAGGAAACGGATATTAAAAATGGATACCTGCTACCCCTGAGTACAAGTATTTTTGATACCCGCATGTTAACGGGGCGGGTACGGGTATTATAGTATCCGTACCCGTGGATACCCATACCCGCTAAACTTTAATTCAGAAAAATACTCTTATATATATATATATATATATATATATATATATATATATATATATATATATATGAAAAGATCTTTACTGTTGTGTTGTTGCTGCATAAAGCCTAGTTTCTAAGAGTGTTTTTTGTTACTGAGCCTAGCTTTTAGGAGCATTTTAAGTTTCACTGTTATCACGTAGCTATTTTTATGTATTCAGTTATTATTCCAATGTATTCGGTTATTGACTATTTAATAGCCTCGTTGAATTCAATAAAAGCACTCAATCGGCAGTAGTTTCAATATACATTCTATTCCTTACAAACTGGTATCAGAGAGCCCCCACTGGGCCTGATACATAAGCCGCAGCTTACCTGTGAGAAAAGAAACTTACAACAATGAACAACGACAAACTCTCTTCAAAAATTCCTTACTTTGATGGCCAACATTATGACCATTGGAGTGAATTGATGGAGAATCTTCTACGTGCCAAGGGTTTATGGAATTTAATTCAAAATGGTGTTGAGGAGCCTATCGAAGGTACTGTTTTGACTGCTGCACAATTAGAGCAGTTGGAGAAATCCAGAACTAAAGATCACAAAGTCAAACATTACCTTTTCAGGGCCATTGATAGATTAGTTTTCGAACAAATTTTGGATAGGAGCACATCCCAGATTGTTTGGGAATCCCTAAAAAAGAAATTTTGGGGAAATGATCGTGTGAAGAAATCAATGCTTAATGCATTGAGAAGGGAGTTTGAGGTGCTTGAAATGACAGAAACAAAAACCATCATGGAGTATTTTGCTAGAGTCATGACAGTGGCAAATAAAATGCGAAGCAATGGAGAGCTTATGCCCGATGCAAAGGTGGTTGAAAAAATCCTTCGAACTTTGACAGCACGATTCACATATGTCGTGGTTTCGATTGAAGAGTCCAAGGACACAGAGTTAATGTTTATTGACGAACTTCAAAGCTCTTTTGTGGTCCATGAGCAGAAGTTTAAAAAAGGTCTGTCGAGATAATGAGCAAGTACTTACATTGGAGGGAAGAGGCAGAGGAAGAGGAATAGGCACACATCGAGGTCATGGACTAGGTCGTGGACGGGGAAGAGGAAGACAATATTTCTCAAAGGCCATTGTGGAATGCTTCAACTGCCACAACTTGGGACATTTCCAATATGAATGTCCCCAATGGAACAAAGAAGAAGCAAATTATGCAGAGTTAGATGAAACGGAAGAGCTTCTTTTGATGGCTACGGTTGAAAAGGGGTCCAAAAGGAATGGCGCATGGTTTCTGGATTCAAGGTGTTCTAATCATATGTGTGGTGATAAAGGTATGTTTGTAGAAATGGTATCAGGAGATCAACACTTTGTCAAATGTGGAAACAACTCTCGAATGACTGTTGTTGGCAGAGGAAGTGTGCGATTGATGTTTAATGGCACTGCCTTTCTTATTCGAGATATATACTACGTCCCAGAGCTTCATAAAAATTTGTTGAGCATGGGACAGTTGCAAGAAAATGGTCTTGCTATTCTTATACAAAATGGAATATGCAACATTTATCATCCCTCTAAAGGATTAATTGCACATACAAAAATGAGTATCAACCGTATGTTTATTCTCTTTAATGAAAGCTCTAACCCTAATGCCATTGAAGAGTGTCTACATACCTCCTCTAACCTGACTTACCTTTGGCATCAAAGGTTTGGCCATTTAAACTACAAAGGCTTGAAGACACTACAAACACGACAAATGGTTCATGGATTGCCTGAACTCAGCGCCTCAAGTATTACGTGTGTTAATTGTTTCACTGGCAAACAACATCGTAATCCAATTCCTAAGGCGAGTGAATGGCATGCTAGCAAGGTCTTGGAACTCATACATGCAGATATTTGCGGTCCAATAGAACCCATTTCAAATAGTGGAAAAATGTATTTCTTAAGCTTTGTTGATGATTATAGTCGTAAAGGTTGGGTGTATTTGCTATCTGTAAAATCTGAAGCTTTGGAGTGCTTTAAATCCTACAAGAAAATGGTGGAAAAAGAAGTTGAAGCATCCATCAAATGCTTACGAACAGATAGAGGAGGAGAATTTACCTTTTTTCAATTCAAGCTGTTTTGTGAAGAACATGGAATAAAAAGGCAGCTTACCACAGCTTATACACCGCATCAAAACGGAGTCGCAGATCGTAAGAACAGAACTATTATGAATATGGTATGTTGTTTGCTCTCTGCAAAAAGGGTTCCCAAATTTTTTTGGCCTGAAGCGGTCAACTGGACATTTTATCTATTGAACCATTGTCCAACACATGCTGTGAGAAACATCACTCCACAAGAAGCTTGGAGTGGAATCAAACCTTCAATAAAACATCTTCGAGTTTGGGGATGCCTAGCTCACGTGCACATACCAGAGGCAAAAAGAGGTAAGCTTGATGATAAAATTTTACCTTGTATTTTATTAGGTGTTAGTGATGAGTCAAAGGGTTATCGATTATTTAATCATAAGATAAAGAGAATTGTTGTTAGTAAAGATGTTATATTTGAAGAAGAGAAAAGTTGGGATTGGGGTTCAACTTATAAAGAGCAAATAGAAACTAAGTTGGTGTGGGGTGATGATGAGTTACATAGTGATGACTCTACAGAGGAAAACATCCGTGAAAATGGTGAAAATGGGTTTGCGAAAGATGTGGAAGATGATAGTGATGGTGTGAATAGTGAGCATAATGAGGGCAATGAGGATAGAAATGAAGCAACAGTGAGTTCACAAGAACACATGATTCAAAGGAGAGAAAGAAGAAGGCCAAGTTGGATGGGAGAATTTGTCACTGAAGAAGGATTAAGTGAAGAAGAAGTTGATACAACAGCATACATAGTACAAGATGTCATAAGTGATGATCCAATTCTATTTGAGGAAGCTGTCAAACACGAGAAGTGGAGAAAGGCTATGGATAGCGAAATAAATTCAATTGAAAAGAATCAAACATGGGAACTAATGGACCTACCAGTTGGAAACAGAACCATCGGAGTCAAATGGATTTATAAGACAAAATTGAATGAGTTAGGTGAGGTTGATAAATATAAGGCAAGGTTGGTCGCTAAGGGGTATTCTCAACAATATGGAATTGATTTTTCTGAGGTTTTTGCCCCCGTTGCACGCATGGATACAGTACGGTTGATTATGGCACTTGCAGCATGCAAAGGATGGGACATATTTCAGCTAGATGTAAAATCTGCATTCTTACATGGAGAGTTAAGCGAAGATGTATATGTAGAACAACCAAAAGGGTATGTCAAAAAGGGGAAGGAGCATAAAGTTTACAAGTTACATAAAGCCTTGTATGGTCTAAGGCAAGCACCAAGGGCTTGGTTCAGCCGCATAGAAGCACATTTGACACAATAAGGCTTTCAAAAATGTCCAAGTGAGCAAACCTTATTCATCAAACGAAGCGTTGGAGAAGGCATATTAATTGTTAGCATATACGTTGATGATTTGATTTATACTGGCAATGACATAGGTATGAGGCTTAAATTCAAGAAGTCTATGATGCATGCCTTTGATATGACTAGAGATGGCAAATAAACCCGTCCCCGTGGGTATTGCTCGAACCCGTTCTCGTTTTGACGGGGAATCCCCGTATTGACTGGGTATGGGTATGGGTATGGGGATGTACATATACCCGCCATAATACCCGTCCCCGCCATATCTCCATTCTCGTTTAAATTATTAAAATATTCACAATTAATCAAGTAAACCATATATATATATA
>Ga0214543_1002844_pt1 | contig 34074 bp, 19 predicted proteins | sample CNSS2metaG_FD_160094 | JGI IMG/M metagenome (GOLD analysis project Ga0214543, IMG submission 160094) | Root nodule microbial communities from cowpea collected in UCLA plant growth center, Los Angeles, California, USA - CNSS2 | ecosystem: Host-associated > Plants > Roots > Nodule | place: USA... | reverse complement strand
GTGTGTTTCTATGTTCTTCTCATTATTTGTAAGATGCTTTGGTGTACAATAAGTACAACTCAAATGGCCTTTACCATCGTAATGGTAATAAATACTTTCATCTTTTTGTCAATATTTTCACATTTTCCTTTTCCTCTTTTTTTTCACATTATTGTGCCACTTCTGGTGACAAAATGTGTCTTTAAAATTTTCTTTATAACCATGTCCATAATCAAGATCACGATCACGATCACGATCATGAAATATAAATAAAATGTTGCTGCATTCACTTCTGGGAATGGAGCAGAACCAATTTGGACAACTTTCATGATTTTCTATCAAAAGCAATGAGCCATACAAAGACATGAAATAAATTCATAATATTGATTGCTGCATTCACTTTTGGGAATGGAAGAGATTAGACGGATCTCATGATTTTTCATCAAAAGCTTTATTGTTTTGTCCAGCCAGCCATACATAGGCATGAAATAAATTCATAATATTTGTGAATCCTTTTTCACAATATTTTTGTCGCATGAGCAAATTAGTTGCTTAGATGCTTTATTTCTTGATTTAATGGTATTCAATTATCCATTGCATCTAAATGTATTTCAAAATTTAAAATCCAATATAAGAAATTCTTCCTTGCAATATCAAGGGTCACAAATCCAAAATTTTGCAATGTTTCGCGTGTTTAGAACTAACACATAAAATAATAATATTAATAATAATAATCGTCATAATAAAAATAAATAATAAGACGAAGATGAAAATTGATAAAGTCAAACAATTCTTATCACAAGAGGAAGAATATAAGGTAAAATTATAAATTGAGAAAGGATTAGAAAGATCCTGGATTGAGACACGCAGAGCCCTGTCATTAGAGAGAAAAAACTTTCACTAGTCCTCAGTTGGTTGGAACATCTTGCTGATAACGTGTTATGAAATAAAATGAATAACAAAGAGAATAATAGATAATAGAGAAGAAACAATAGAGAATAGAGAATGAGAGAATAGGGAGCAACTCATATGTGTATTGTTATTGATAGGAAGAGTCCTATTTATAGATACAATATGTATGTAATCCATAAAGGAAACAAATCAACTTAGTTAATACAAATATTTACCATAAAGTGTGTTTCTATGTAAAATATTTACATTGTTGATTAATTAAGAATACAAAATTATACTATCAAAAAAATAGTAACACGCTATATTTTAATTACATATCAATATATAAATATCAATATATAAATGACATTTCTTCCAAGTTTCCATGAATATGGAAACAAAAATATGTACAGTATAAACAAACAGTGATGGATTAAGTTAAAATCTCTTAAAGAAAATTAAATGAATCAGAATCTGAAGAGGATACATATCGATCTGGCATGCATTTTGGTCCATGTGAGCTTGTCTACGAGATTCCACCTCACATGAAAACAACGAAAATGATGAACTCAAATGAAAACACCTTCTTCCTCAGTGAGCCAAACATGTATTCCCTACCATTCTTCAAACTTCAAATAATTAACTAACAAGTACAAAGAAAAAACCTGGTTAATAATGAACAAATCCCGTGTAAAGTCGAAATCTGATTCTTGGTTTCTGCACATAAACCATATTTACCAAAAACCGTTTAAAAGTTAAACCTTAAAGAATGATGAGACACATTAAAAGACAAAAAACCTCAAACCAAAACCATAAATGAAACCTTTGTAGAAAGACATGGAGGTCCTATCCTTAGTTGTCAATAATTGGCATGACATGAGAAATGAGCTAAGCAAAAGGAATGGAGTCATCAAATAAGACATTGCATTGTAGTATTTAATAAAGTGCCTTTTTTTTTCCATAACCAGAAAGAATGTGTACCCTCATGTTTTCAGAACTCACCTAAACATAATACAACACATGCCACTCAACACCATTAATGTCTTTATGAATAGGTTTCCTTACCACTCTACATCAACATTCCTTTTGCCAAAATATACTCACACCACAACACTTTCACTGTTTTTTATTTTATTTTAATTTAAAAAAATAACTTTTAAATTCATGTTTACATGACTATCACTGAAAACATAAACTACAGCAAAGGAATATGTAATCTTCTTTTTGTTTCATCTGAAAAAAAGAAAAAGAAAAGAGAGTTCAGATGTCATCGCTTTCTGTTATTTTATTTTAGTAAATGATTTACGATAAAAAATTCACCATCATTTTTCTCATCTTTCCACTTTTGGCTTGTTGGTGGTAAATACTTTAGAGCGGAAAAAATTGAAAAGCTTTTGTGATAACAAAAGTCAATGCTAATACATTTTGAGACAAAAAATATTGCAATTAAAAGAAGGCAACTTTTACTATTACCAGTGTTATTATAAAATATTAGTTTAGGGGCATAAGTTTTTACAATTTCTCTTCACATATAATTTTTTAAATCTCAAAAAATTTCTCTAATTCAGAATATTTATCGGCAGGTTTCAAAATAGAAATATAATCTGTTTCATTTTCATTTTTATATGTATCTTTTGTTTATATTTTTAAAAAATAAATATATTTTTTTTATTCATCATCTATATATCAATTCAAAAACAAAAATTAAAAGAATTATCAAAATTTTAAACATGTAATTATTAAAATAAAATTATAATAATTAAGTCACAATTAAGAAAACAAATGGTTACGAAGAGGTATGTAGTACATAATTTTATAAAATAATATATATATGAGAAATATAAAAAGAAGACAAATTATGTTTATTTTTTTATTTAAAAAAAATCATGCAAGAATAAGAATATGTAAAAAGTAAAAATATCTTAATAAATTTATTTATTTTTATTATATTTAATTTTTTATTTATTATTTATTAACGTTGAATTTATACTTATTAACAAAATAAAATTCTACCTAATTTAATCTTCCCTAATATAAATATATTACATGTCATTTTAATTTCTTTTAAAATTTAAGAAACCGTGACTCTGATGGAACACTAAGATCCGTCTCTGACGACCGCCCCTACCGGTCACCAACTTCACTCTTCGTTCCTCGACACAATCAACCATGTCAACCAACCAAATACCGAATAATTCGGTATCACTAAATACATGCCTTTCAAAGTAATATATATAGTATATTATAATATATAATTACCTTTTTTTAAAAAAATTAGAAAGTTAGAGAAATAAAAGTAGAGAGAGAAAGACAGATCCCTTTGTCTCAGTGAAAGAATTTTTTTTTTTCTAATTTTTTATTAATTTTATTTTTCTGCTTTGGGTTGCGATTGTGCGTGGGAATTCAGATTGCTCCTCCGTCCCGTTTCGTGTCGTTCACAACCGCTCCTTTCATTTCTTTGTTTTTCGCACAGACAGAGAGCGAAAACACAGAGAGAGAAAGAGAAACGAAATAACCTAATTGAATTTTCCTCTATTTTCGGAAAATTTGCGTGTGTGTGAAAATCTTAATTTGAATTGGAGGAGCGGAGGATCTATGTTAGGGTTTTTAATCGCAATTTTTTGAACCGAATCGAAATGTTGGCACAGGACGCTGTTTCGCGGGAATTCTAGCACCGATCTTAGAGGAATTGCTCGAATCTTAGGGTTAAGAAATGGACGTTGATTCCTCGATGGTGCCGGAGGCCGATCACGATTCGGCGGTGCAGAACCATGCTGAGAGAGACCAGTTAAAAGAGTCACAGCCTCCTCCGTCGCCGCCGCCTTTGTCGACGGCAGGTGGATCTCCAGCTCAGTCGCCGTCGCAACAGCAGCCGTCGTCGCCGGTGACGGCAGGTCAGATGCAGCACAGTTCGGTGGTTGGTCCGAGACTCGCGCCGACTTACTCAGTGGTGAATGCTATTTTGGAGAAGAAGGAGGATGGGCCGGGACCGCGGTGCGGCCACACGTTGACGGCGGTAGCAGCGGTCGGAGAGGAGGGGACGCCGGGGTATATCGGTCCGAGGCTGATTTTGTTCGGTGGTGCCACTGAGCTTGAAGGGAATTCTGCGGCCTCAGGGACTCCTTCATCCGCTGGAAATGCTGGCATACGTATGTATTTTACTTTCCTTTTCGTCGTGAAGGCAATAACATAACGTAGATGCAGCTGCCGAGTATTTTAACTTTTGGTTTGATAGTCTGATCAGAATCTGGAAATTTATGCTTCGCGCTTTGCATGCGACCGTGTATGTATTTGGCTAGTTGTTATAGATGTTTATACACGATGACTTCGATTGTTTGTTGGTTAAGGTTATGGAAATGTAAGTGCTATGCCAGAGGTTTTTTTCCCGTCGTTGTCCTCCTTATGAACTAAATGCTGGTCATGGAGACCATGGTTCTCATTAACGTTGTTTTGGATACTTCATTCATATTGGGCACACTACAATGCAATAAATGAGTTGAAATCTATGGAAATTTTTACCTATATTGCTGTTTTATTATTTGTTTCCTTTTTTGTGGTCTGTGGGTTAAAATGGAAGTTTATAGTTAATTATAAAACGTTTCCATTTGCATGGCTTTCTGCCCTCTTTTTAGTGGGGCACAAAATGGATGAAAAAAACAGTATTAGGAAACATTTCATTAGATTAGCTGGTCTTTAATTTCTTAATATAATGTGTCTTATTCATTCCAATCCAATATATGTTTACTCCGTCCGTACTTCTATGCTTACTTATGAGCCAGAAATTTATTTCATTATTAATTATATCTTAACCAATTGTTGAATTGGGCCAATCCCCATTTCTTTGCTGTGGGTTATGGAATATTGTCTTTGTCTGAAGCTATGAAGCTCAGATTCTTAAAAAACGGTAACTTACTGGTGCAATCCACATATCTGATATCTGATACCAATATCCTAAATAAAGTATTTAAGGAGTATTCTTCAACTTTTATTTTTATTTATTTTTAAATTTAATGGACTGATGTTTCGGATGTGTTTCTGCTACTTTGAGTACAAATAAAATTATATATGATTGTATCTCTTCCTCAATATCCATAAAGCTATTAGCAATTATATGGAGCCAGACTTCTTTTAAATAGTACAGATGATACATTTTGTCACATTCTAACACAGGTTATGGAAAAATATGTAAAGGGAAGATATGTAACTGTGATTTTCTTGCAATGGTAACAATTATTCTTTTTTGGTTGCAAATTTTGATCATCATTCATGATAAAGTCTTGAATTAATTGCAAAATATCAACATCTCTTTGCAAACACTATGCATTTGCATGAGTTTTTTTTTTTTTGTATATAATTCATGTCAACATAGTTCTAGGACTTAAATTATATATTGAATTTTTACTAAATTTCTGTATTCTTGTATCCATGTCACATCATTTCCGAGTTACTTGAAGTAATAAGGCTCCGTTTGTCTTAACTTTTTTATTTCCTTTCTTCCTGTTGCTTCTTTTGCTGCTGTAACTGGGTAAGTTTTTTGTTTGAGATATTGTGGTGTATAATGGAAACAGTCATTTTATTCCAGAAAAAAATTGGATTCACAAAAGGTACCTGTCATATCTGTCAAGAGATGGTTGTTTGCATATTTGGCTCTTTATTTCCTGAATACTCAAATATGTTGTTTCTCACGAATTGCAGTCTGAAGTGGTATTGATGGTAAATTATCATGAATTATAGGACAGAGATGGTTTCACAAGATTGATGGTTGATTGTTGTTGTTTCTGGTGGGTTACTTTATATATCATTACTGATGAAGGAAAAAATATAAAAAGGCTGATTAAGAATGTTTTGTTTCTCATCTAGGCCCAAGTGGTATTGTTTTGGGCAAGCAATGCAGCCCATTTCTACGTAGTTGACAGGCCTTGCTATATATCATAATTTAATGGCTATACTTTTGTACATCATTTGAAGCTCCATACAATTGGTGCAGTTCTTGAAGTTCCAGCTATCCTTCATTATTTCTGGTGCAAGCCAATGTCAGAAGCTAAATACTGATGTTAAAACTTGATTAGGCCGTTCCTAATTTAATTGGAATATGCATAATCTATTCATTGTATTAGGGATGTTTCAAGACAGACAATGATTTTTTTCTACATGTTGTGCATTCCTTGCTCCGCCCTTTGTATAAGCACTGATATTGATTGGATTGGTTGGTGTTTATGGTTGAAATTTGTCATGACTGGTACATTTCATTTGCACTGCAGGTTTATCTGGTGCCACTGCTGATGTCCACTGTTATGATGTCATAACTAATAAATGGTCTAGGTAAGCTCAGTACTAAGTTCTTCTTAAGGCTTAAGTAATACTTGTATACCCTTGTGTACTTTGCTTCAGTGCTTATTAGGAAATTTATTGCAGGATAACTCCCATTGGTGAGCCTCCAACGCCTAGGGCTGCACATGTGGCAACTGCTGTGGGAACTATGGTAGTTATTCAGGTAGTGTTGAGAGTCTATCTCTTAGGTTATCTAAGTATTGTTTAATTTGTTTCCCTAAATGAGTACTGCCATTCTCACTGGAGTATTTGCACACCATAAAACAGGGTGGCATCGGTCCTGCTGGTTTGTTTGCTGAGGATCTTCATGTTCTTGATCTCACTCAGCAACGACCACGATGGCATAGGTTAGATAGAATAATAAACTACGTTTTCTTTCCTCCTTAGTGATGTTTATCTGATTTAGTGTATTCTGAATGTCATTTAGAGTTGGTGTTCCTGGCCCTGGACCAGGGCCACGCTATGGACATGTTATGGCTTTGGTGGGGCAGAGGTATCTCATGGTAATTGGAGGCAATGATGGTAACTACCGGAATGCTCCTTTTTACATTGTTCGTACTGGATGTTTCCTCTAAATGCAAATTTATTGGATGTTAACTCATTTGTTGCCTGCTTTCCAGGAAAAAGACCTTTGGCTGATGTATGGGCTTTGGACACAGCTGCCAAGCCTTATGAATGGCGCAAGTTGGAGCCAGAAGGAGAGGGTCCACCTCCATGCATGTAATGTGTCCATGAAACTTACCCTTCTTTAGTAATATCTTGACTTCACTACGCACACACATGTTAATTAACTACATTGAATATTATGCATGCGCCGTATCAAAATCCTTTGATTTCATGGACTAAGTTTGAGGGTCACTTGGGGCAGGTTTTTCTTGTCTGTAGCTTCTGATGTCTTAAACTAGGTTCTGATGGTTAATATAGGTGACTGTAATTGAGTTGAATAAATTTGAATCCTTCATGTTGGTTTGTTAGATTGACATGCTTGTGAAGATGTGGATGTGTTGGTTTGTTAGACTGATATGCTTTTGGTTAAATTTATTTTTAAGTTTGCTTCCCTTCATATCAAATTCTTTGTCCCATTTTTTAATTATTTCCATGCCTTGGCTTTGTTCCTAATGTTCTTTGTTCTATCTATTCCCCTCTTCCTCCTCCAGGAAAAAATTGGTGAAAACAGAATTTTCTGTAATTTTCAGTAGTTCTGCCATGTTAAACATGCTATTATCCGGTTTACTATTGCATTGTATATTTGGGATGGTATATTTGTTGATCACGGCTTTATTCTTTCTACATCTTGAGAACGTTTTATATTAGAGTTGGATTGCCTTTATATTGGGGTTGCTTTTATGTGTGATGATAATTAGGTTGTGGAATATTCTTAATGAAGAGTGAATGTTAAATGCTACATTATTGTTTAATTGGAAAGGCTCCTCTAAAGCAAGTTTGTATTTGTTGAGGTTAGCAAATAAAGATAAACTCCCTTAATTTTGTTGGAGATCATATATCAATTAGAGATATAGCTAAATTATAGTTTATAAATGGATACAAATCTTACTTTGCAAGTTATTTTTACAAGGTGGAGTTAGGCTTAACTCCACTTTCTAAGGTGGAATTAAAATCTATCCTAACAAGGCTTATTAGACCTATTGTATTTCTTGCTATTGGACCACTCTCAAATCACCCACAAGTATTTAGTCCCATGCTCTAGATGTCCAGTTCTCGATATGACAGGGTGCATTGGAGTTCTCACATGAACTAAACATATGACTAGATTATAATATATAAGTAGGTACAAACTTCATTTTACAAGACAATTTTGTAGAGTTGGGTTAGGTTTAGTTCTACTTTCTTAGAAATCTAATAAATTACATTGTAAACTTAACTCAATATATGATGTAAGGTTGAATGTGCCCTTAGTTGCTGACTTTGGTGGCAAACTTACTTTAGGGGAGCTTTCTCCTGTTGTTATTTACTTGATCAATCATGATTCTTGACCGTTTTTGCTAAATTAGCTAATGGTGTGTTTTTATTGAGCTCGGTAGTGTACTACAAAAACCTTGATTGTTGTTACCACAACTAAAACTTTCCTTTTCTTTATTTTGTTGTATACTTGAATCTTTTATGATTTGGGGTTGAGTTACTGTTTTGTCATTTACTTTTTACTAGGTATGCAACTGCCAGTGCACGATCTGATGGGCTTCTTCTGCTTTGTGGAGGGAGGGATGCCAATAGTGCTGTGAGTTATCTATTCAGACATTCACTGTCATTCTATTGAATTGAATTCTATAGGAATTTGCTTGTATGAATTTTCCATAGTTTGTCATTAGTATCACTTTTATTTCCCATTATGCCCTTGTGGTTTACCTGCACTGTGGCCCATCCACTTTTCTTAAGCTACCATGGTAGATTAAGATGTTAACTCACCATAATAATTAGGTCTGTCTCTACCTGGTTTCCATATAAAGAACATTCTGATGGAGGAGTAAACAGGGGCAAAGATAAGGTATGTTCAAGAGTTGAAAAAAGAAAGGCAAAAACAAAACAGAGATACTAGGAGGATTGTAGCAGATTACAGGACAGTATCTTTCTTTTGCAAATTGGATTGACCCGAAGAATCGTGACTACCTTCAATTCTTCATAAATAAGTGATCTTCTGTTTTTGTTCTTGACTTGAGCGTGAAGTAGATCCAGAGTGAGAGCAATATGAGGCTTGCAATTCAGTGCAAAATAATATCATAATCCTGTTGAACTGCTGTTTGAGCAAAGGAATCTCAATTTAATATCATAATTCTGATGTAAACTGTATTTACTCTTTCTTGATAAGTAAAATAACTTGTTTCCTTATAGAGTTATTACTTTGAAGGAAGAAAAATCCATAGCCACATTAGCACTTCATTTTTTCAAAGCGCAGCACAAGGTCCAGCAAGCAGCAAGTAGCAATATGTTCATTTCGTAGATCCCACTCCCTTGACTAAGCATAATCTCTGTTCATTTTGTCCACTGTTTTAACCTCCATCCAGAACACGTTATTGTTAAATTGTTTCTTGGCACCCACTCATTTATTTTTAAATCTGACTTACCCACATATAGGACTGGTATAGAATCCGGTGATATTTGAGTTCAAATAAATGAAGCTAGATAATACTTTTGGCAATAACCTGTTGAAAATTCTGACAACTATACAGAATCTTTAAATTGCTCAGGCAGTCTATTATTACCTGCGAGTAAATAGTCAACACTCATGGTTATTTTATGTTTGACCTCGTTTCTACCGATAGTTATTGTTAGAAGTGGGTTTTAAGCCTAACTCAACCTCACAAAACTGGCTTATAAGGTGAGGTTTGCACCTCACTTATATACTATGAAATGGCCTTATCTCTAGTCGATGTGGGACTTCCAACACACCTCCTCACGCCGAGGTATATTCATCTCGTGCGTGGGACAAGAAATTAGTGGGTGGTCCGTTAGCGGCCCGATATCGGGTGGAACAGAATGTCCAAGAAAGTTCGCTAGGATAGGCTCTAACTTGGCTCTGATACCATGTTAGAAGTGGGTTTTAAGCCTAATTCAATCTCACAAAACCGGCTTGTAAGGTGAGGTTTGCACCTCACTTATATACTATAAAATGGCCTTATCTCTAGTCGATGTGGGACTTCTAACAGTTATTATCAATTTCTGCTTTTTGTTTTCTCATTAACAAACGGTTATTGGTGGATTCATGTAATTCTGTCTTTGTTAAGTATTTTCATGTGGCCCATATGAATTTCTTGTTTTTAACCTGACCACATGTTCTTTCCCTCTTGCCCTTCCCTTAAATCTTATATTACAGCCATTGGCAAGTGCATATGGACTTGCTAAGCATAGAGATGGCCGTTGGGAATGGGCCATTGCTCCTGGTGTCTCACCATCTCCAAGATATCAACATGCAGCGGTATGACTTAGTTTCTTTTATTTTTTATATTTATTTCTTAGTTGGTCATATATTCTAAGGATTTCAATTTACTTGTTTAACGATTCCAGGTATTTGTTAATGCAAGGCTTCATGTGTTTGGTGGGGCTCTTGGGGGAGGACAGATGGTTGAAGATTCATCAAGTGTTGCAGGTACTTGGTTCTTTGTTGTGATGCTTAATCTTGGATAAAGAGCAGAGGTACAACTGTTGATTGTAAAGTTAATATCTTTTATTGTACTAACATACGTGCTATTGCATAACAAACTATGAAGTTGTTAAAATATGCCTTTTTAATTTTGGATCAACTGTTATGACTTGTACTTTATCTGTGTATCCCTCACTTTAGAGAACTTAAATCTTTTACGGAGTAGTTATTTGCCTTTATAACCTTATATCTTCCTATATTCTTGTGTACATATTTTTTTCGTTTTTGACTGAAGGATGAATTTACTTTTGGACAAATTGAGAAAGAGAATCTTGTGGAAATCGGGATGACCTGTTATAAGCGATACCAAATACTTTTGAAGTTTCATTACTGTTTTAGCTACTGTGTAGGGTACCTTGCTCGTGCCTAGATGCTGCTGTAGCCTTTAGTTATTTTTTTCCGATGGTAATTTCTTTTGTATGTGAAAGCATGATTTATTGTTATGCCAATTAATGTAGCATTTATAAGTATTTCTTTTGTTTCTTTTGCTGTTTGTAGTATTGGACACTGCTGCTGGTGTTTGGTGTGATACAAAATCTGTTGTTACCAGTCCAAGAACAGGTAGATACAGTGCTGATGCTGCTGGTGGAGATGCATCAGTTGAGTTGACACGGCGTTGTAGGCATGCTGCTGCTGCTATTGGTGACCTGATTTTTATCTATGGTGGTTTGCGTGGCGGTAAGTCTTAAATTTAAGTTACTTGGGTTCATCTAAATGGAATTAATTTCGTATTTGCTTGAACATTCATGACTGTTTTTGTTATAAAAATTAGGAGTAAATTTTATATAATAAAGAATATCTAGATTATATATGTATTATTTGGAAAGTTTTTATGTATTACCGTATCATATCTTAATTATTAGGGGATGTAAAATCTCCTCTAATTATTGTATTGATTATAAGTAAAGCATGTGTTGTTTTAAAAACACATACAACTCAATGTCTCTCTCTTTCCTATAGTTTAACATGGTTTTAAGCCTATTCTAGCAAAGTTTGCTGTTGGGTCTATCGCACTAACTACTATCAGTCCACTTTTAGACCACTCATAAACATCTATTCTCACACTCGAGATGTCCAATCCTTGGTGTGAGGGAATATGTTGGAGATTCTATATCGACTAAAGATATGACCAAATTCTAGTATAAGTGGATGCAAATTTGCCTTACACTGGTCTTTTAAGGATAAGTTAAGCTTAAAGTATGCTTTCTAAGATGGTGTGATATGGTAGTATACACAAGTTTTTACATGGTGTCAAACAATTATCTCGTGCATGGTTTGAGAGTTTTCTTATTATAATCCAATAGTTTGTAATAAACGAAGCAATGTTAATTACTCTCTGTATTATTGTTATTCTCCCCTAGGTTATATCTATCTCATTGTGTATGTGAGCAACATTGTTATCACTATAGTGATAAGGATGGTATTGTATAACTAAAACAATATCTTGTTCAAAAGCTCTAGACAAAAGATCTTGGACACCTAAGGCATTTTCTTGGTATAGAAGTTGCACAATCCAAGGATGGTTTGGTCATATGTTAGAAAATGTACTCTTGACATTCTAGGAGAAATAGGGATGTATAGTCCGTGGACACCTGAATGAGTTTGTACCAAACTTGTACTTGACTGAGTAGTGCTGTATTTTGATTCTGGGGTATACATTATGTTAGTTGGTAAACTAAAATACCTAACTGTGGCCAAACCTGAGATGATCTCTGTAGTGACCATAGTAAGTCAATTTTTAAACTTTTTTAGTCAAGGTCACAACCATACAAATAGTAAAGTATGTTAAGAATGCTCTTGTTAAAAGCCTCATTTACAAAGATAAGGGAAATAATCAAATTGTTGTGTATTTTGATGTTGACTAGGTAGGGTCACCAATCTGATTGATCCTCCACTTTAGGGTATTGTGTTCTTGTTGGAGGTGATTTAATATTGTAGAAAAGTAAGAAACAATTTTTGTGGCAAGATCACGTGCAGAACAAGAATACAACGAAATAGCATTAGTCATTTGTGAGCTCATATGGCTAAAATAACTCCTCAAAGAGCTTAGACTTGGATAAAATTTCTAAATGCACCTTATATGTAACGACTAGACAATATTACACATTGTCTCGTATGCTGACTTTAGTAGGAGGACCAAGCATATTAAGGGGGATCGTCACTCATAAAAGAAAAGACTGGAGTCTTGAGATATCACTACTAGATTTGTCAATTCTAGTAAATAGTTGGTTGACATTCACCAAGTCTCTTAAGAGAATAAAACACTGATTATATTTGCTGCAAGCTGGACAGACATGACTCATGCTCCAACTTAAGGAGCAGTGTTATACTTGTAGAAATAAGGATCATATCCTTATTATTTGAGGATATCAAATCTCCTCTATTTATTGTATTAATTCCTTTTTGTTAGAAAAACACAGTGTCAGCTCAATCTCTTTTTTTCCTATTGTTCAACACTTTTATCAATATCAATGTTGTTGATGAGGTCATACTTTTTTATGATGTTAATTTAGTCACTTCAATGTATCTAATTCACACATTTTATTTTGCTTAATATTCAGTTGAATTTATTGTTATTATTTTTTTATTTTTGTTTGGACTTTGAAGCAAATGGAATTAAATGTTAGTATTGCTTACTAGAATATGAATTCTTGGTGCTAGGAGAGGAGGTGGAAGGTAGAAACTTACGAAATAGCTCAAATCACATGATCATCTTAGCATATCTTAGAATATGGATTCCGACTTAATTTAACTTTACAAAATCAATTTGTAAGGTGAGATTTGCACTCCATTTATATACTATATTTTAGTCATATTACTAGTTAATGCAAAATCTCAATATACTGTTTCAAGTTGAGAATTGGACATCTTAAATGCGAGACTAAATTTTAGTGGTCTAATTATGGGCCAATAGTGTATTGGATGATAGGTCCAACAAAATAGCTAGAATAATCTCTTTCATTATAATTGTGAGATGAGATTTGAATGAACTCAACTTCACACAAATGGTTTTTAGGGTAAGGTTTAAATCCACTTATATGCTATATTTTGACCATATCAGGCCATGTTAGATTATCAAGCTTGAGACTAGATATTTACAAAATATCCCAGTTCAACCACATATGTGGCCACATTGTAGCATATTAATCGGAGCAATTCTCATCTTGTTATTTTGTCCCACTTTCTATTAATTATTGTGTCATCCGCTATCAAATTACTCACCACAAATATTTTGTCCTATGCTTGAGGTGTTTGATGCATAGTGTGAAAGAATATGTTCGAGATCTTGTATTAACTAGAGAATGATCAACTGATAGTCTAAAAGTAGGGAACAATCCTTATCATGAAAACTGTATTTGCCATTATTAGAGCTTCAATTTTTCGGATCGTTAAATATATTTCTTAGTTTTTTACTATTTTGTCAGAATGATTCTGTTGAAGATATTTCTTTCTCTTTTCTGTTGGACTGATTTTCTGTTAGACTCTCTTATGTTAGTTTTAACTGACAAGAGCGGTCAGTTACTTCTAATACCTATCAGTGATAGTTCTCTTGTCTTCTTACATGACTTCCGAAAATCTTAATCTTAATTTAGCTCAACTGCATGTTTAGGTAGCTGTTTTTGAGTTGAGTAGAGCACATCTAGATTGTTGAGAGAAACTTGGGTATTGCTTGTTGCTATAATTATAGAAATAAAAATAAGGTGCTTATCCTATATAATCAGGAATATCTAGATTATATATGTATTATTAGAAACATTTTTATTTATTCCAGTTCTATATCTTTATTATTAAAGGATATCAAATCTCCTCTATTTATTGTATTGATTCTTTTTTCTCAATATAAATAACGCACGTGTGTTGTGTCAAAAACATATGCTTTCAGTTTAACGTTTCTCTCTTCCAACACTAGGCATGTGTGAACATTATGAGAGATAATTCCAATTAACAGTTGTAAAATTCATTTATTTTTTTTTTCTATGGATCTAGGATAACAATATTATTTCAAATTTGAACTGTTGTTGAGCATGACCAGGCACTTTTCTTTTTTTTTCTTCTTGCAAGCTGAAAAGCTTGTTATCGTGCTCACTTTGGTATTGTATGCTATGGTGAGTTCTAATTTTTTTGCTTGATGTGTGAGTGACCATGTTGTATTCTTTATGCCACAGGGGTCTTGCTGGACGATCTACTTGTTGCTGAAGATCTTGCTGCTGCTGAAACAACAGCTGCTGCTTCACATGCAGCAGCTGCAGCTGCATCTAATGTACAAGCTGGACGACTACCTGGACGATATGGTGGATTTGTTGATGATAGGACAAGGCAAACCATGATTGAAGCAGCTCCAGATGGTGCTGTTGTTTTGGGAAATCCAGTTGCCCCCCCTGTAAATGGGGACATACATACTGATATCAGCACTGAAAATGCCTTAGTCCCAGGAACTAGGTATGTCTGTTTTTATCATCTGAAAATATCTTTGGGTGAAGTATTGAATTGTTATTTTGGCTTTGTCATTCATGTGAAGAATTTTTAACAGGCGAACAAGCAAAGGAGTTGAATATCTAGTTGAAGCATCAGCTGCAGAAGCTGAAGCTATTAGTGCCACACTGGCAGCTGCCAAAGCACGGCAAGTAAATGGGGAAGTTGAATTGCCTGATCGAGATCGTGGGGCTGAGGCAACACCTAGTGGGAAACAAATATATTCCTTGATTAAGCCTGATTCTTCTGCGTCAAATAGCATTCCTCCTGGTGGAGTGAGGCTGCATCACAGAGCTGTGAGTAGTACATTTTTTATTTCCTTGGGAAAATTATGTTGTCTCAAATTCCATGGATGTTGAAGGCCAATGTCCATTTCCTGGAATTTTCTGCAGGTGGTTGTTGCTGCAGAGACTGGTGGTGCATTAGGTGGCATGGTTAGACAGCTTTCAATTGATCAGTTTGAGAATGAAGGCAGGCGAGTCAGTTATGGGACTCCTGAAAGTGCAACAGCTGCTAGAAAGTTATTAGATCGACAGATGTCTATCAATAGTGTACCAAAGAAGGTACTTGTCTCTTTATTATTTATAATTGATTATAGTATTCGTACCAATAATATTGGAAAAAATGTTTAATCTTCCACATATTTTTAATGGTATCAATAATAGGTTGCCACACTGTTGGAAGCATTTTAGCTAATGGTGGTTATAATGTTCAAACTCTTTAATGACGTTAAAACTGAGAATACATGATTGGATGACAGTGAAGAATTTTTGCACTACTAGAAGATTAAAATTAAATTCTTTAAGAATAAATAGTATTTGTGTTTATTAGTTAAGCAATAGTAGAGGATCAGGTGCACTATATCTTTATATGTAATCGGTTTAAAATAACATGAACTACTTAACAACCTGACCTATAAAATCTGCTAGTCATGAATAGGGTCAGGTATTCGTTTAGTCTTGTTCGTTAACCCTCCTTTTGTTGGCATTAACTAATAACTACACCATTACATTCACACCCTTTTCCTGCATTGCAATATTTTTAATGTGTGGTGTTGAAGCTTGATTTCCTTTTACGTCTCTTCATAGGTTATTTTTAAATATTACGTTTAATCACCCAACTTGTTGGCTTCAAGTTATATCTTCCTGTTTCTTATCAAGCTTCTGGACCTTCTTTTATAGGTTGTAGCTCACCTCTTAAAGCCACGTGGTTGGAAACCGCCAGTTCGGCGACAGTTTTTCTTGGACTGCAATGAAATTGCGGATCTTTGTGATAGTGCAGAACGAATATTTTCAAGTGAACCAACCGTCATACAGCTTAGGGCTCCAATTAAAATATTTGGTGATTTACATGGGCAATTTGGAGATCTCATGCGCCTCTTTGATGAGTATGGCTCACCATCCACGGCTGGTGACATATCGTAAGTTGCTTAGTTCCCGTGGATTGATTTGTATATAAATGTGAATGAAGGATAGTTATATTGTGTCACTAATGCTATTTTTTTTATTATTATTATTATTATTATGACATCTGTCTCCTATTTCTAGTAATAGCCTCTGGGTCAATAAGTATTTATCAGATCGTTTCTGTGCATGATTGGTAGCGTGTTAAGGTGTCCAAACTACGACAACCTGCTTTTAATTGTTTGTGCCCGAGGGTTTGCTTTCAAAATATATCTTGAACATCGTGGAGTCCAACTGTATGGTTAATGTTAATGAGTTGTTTTAAATCAGACCAAACGATGGACTGGTAAGGGGCTTGATTGAGTGTTCATTGGTTTAATTATGGTTGAAGTAGGTTGAGTTGGTAATTTTAACGCATAATTTTATATTTAGTTAGATCATTTTTAAGTTACCATAAAAGGATCATATTACAAATTCTTAACTTTTTAAAGTTCTTTATAACTAGTTAAATAAAAGCAAAATATGTAAATACCATATATGAGCATTAATTCATTTAACGAAAAAACTGAATAAGCATTTTTTTTCTGAAAAGACCTGTTCAAATAAGTTTATAAGAAGGTTCTTACTCTTCTACTGGTTTTCTGGCTATTGCAGAGGTACTGAATAGAATAAATAATTAGTATTTATTTCCCCTTCCCCCATGACCGAGCAGCATTATATTTTTTGGACCATTCTAATGTAAGTGATTTAGGCATTTAATGTCCTCTAATGTTAATTTTGTATAATGACTATCAGATACATCGACTATCTATTCCTTGGAGATTATGTTGATAGGGGTCAACACAGCCTGGAAACTATTAGCCTTCTGCTTGCTCTGAAGGTACTCTGGATGCTATAGGTTGTCTTTTTGTGTTGTTTGACAAGTTTGATGGCATCAAATTTATGCATGGTTGTTTGGATTATGCAGGTTGAGTATCCGAACAATGTACATTTAATACGTGGAAACCATGAAGCTGCAGATATTAATGCCCTTTTTGGTTTCCGAATAGAGTGCATCGAGAGGATGGTAAGGACTTTGAAATTACATATGCAGGTCATCTTTCTTTTGTTATCTGTCACTCAAGAACTTCTGTAATTTTCTTATAGGGTGAGAGAGATGGAATTTGGGCATGGCACCGTATAAACCGTCTGTTTAATTGGCTTCCTCTGGCAGCACTAATTGAGAAAAAAATTATTTGCATGCATGGGGGTATTGGTCGTTCAATAAATCACTTGGAACAAATTGAGAATATTCAGCGTCCAATTACGATGGAAGCAGGATCAATTGTGCTTATGGATCTATTGTGGTTGGTGTATTTTGTATACTCGTGATGTTTGTGACAATTTATTTCATTTTCTTTTGAAAGAATGACAGCATGAAGTGTTTCTCCAGGTCTGACCCCACAGAGAATGACAGTGTGGAAGGGCTGCGGCCAAATGCTCGGGGTCCAGGATTAGTTACTTTTGGGGTGAGTGGTTGTTATTTGGTATTCGGACAAACCATTATGATTTTGTTTTAGTTTCCGGTAGAATGATATAAATAGATTAAGGTTTTTGATTTTTCTAAATTTGACAACAAATATATAATAGTTTAATTTTTATTTACTGGCATTGTAAATATTTTTACACCATCAACGAATTAAAAAAATACCTTATGTACGACTTATAAAGTAATTGTTATTAATGTCAACAGTCGTACATAATTGACCATATATGATCGGAGGATGGTGAATAAAATCTTTAGAATGTCAGTACATTCTAATTCAATTTGTATACTAATATTGTTTATTTTGTTTTTCGGTTTCATAAATTTGACAAACTTTTATTAATGCTCATGCTTATGCATTAATTTTATTATCCAGAAAATTCATGTTTATGTATTACTGTCTACTAATTTTGATGCATGATTTGAAACTTTTCAAATAAATTGTGCAGTGTTTATGCCCTGAAACTTCTAACGTGCGATTATTTTCAAAGCTAGCCTTATCATAGATAGTTGCAAAAACTACAAATCTGATTTCTTTCATTTACTAGTGCTGTTGTTTCGCTTTTCTATACTGCATGTCTAAAGTCTCATTTATTCCCTTCCCATAAAGAGTCTCTCAAAATAGATAGGGTCGATGAAGAACGAAGAATTCACCTTGATACATATCTTCGTACACTTTCACTTACATCACATACACAAGTACTCTCTGAACCATGCAATAAGGTCACCCATAATACGGCTCTCCCACTTGAGTTACCTTAGCCCTAAGCATTTTCTGTCGTTATTGTTAATGCTACACTCAGTATTTCGTCTAATTTGAAGACTTCATACCTTTTCTGATGGCTATTATTTTTATTGTTCTAGTGTTGGTAGAAACAAGATAGTCTATACAGCTTATATAGTCATCGTATGTAAGTCATTTTGTACAGCTTTAGGTTTTACTAGTTAGTCAGTACAGCTCTCAGTAAGCAATGCCCATAAATACATTTCTGTACTCATGTTTTCAGTGTGATGGGATAAAAAATTTCGGTTCATATCTAATTCTATCTTTAGTTTCGTTCATCTAAGATCTAGGCGCTTGCCTTTTTGGAATTGTTTGCTTTTTCTTTTTTTTTTTTTTTTTTTTTTTTTTTTTTGTTGTTTTTTTTTTGGAATTTTTTTTTTTTTTTTTTTTTTTTTTAATTTTAGGTTCTGTTGCCTTAATTGTTTAAACTCCTTTATGTGATATTATGCTCATCTAAATGGGTCTTACTGTTGCAGCCTGATCGGGTCATGGAATTTTGCAACAACAATGATCTTCAGCTGATTGTTCGGGCACATGAATGTGTGATGGATGGCTTTGAGCGTTTTGCTCAGGGACATTTGATCACACTTTTTTCTGCGACAAACTACTGTGGTATTTGTTAATTCTCCATTGCTCAGGGCTTTCTCCATTGCACTTTCCTCTAAAGATAATTCTCCGTTCTAAATTTTGGCGCTTTATTGTTGGCTGGGTAATAGGTACGGCAAATAATGCTGGGGCGATTTTAGTTTTGGGAAGAGATCTTGTAGTGGTTCCTAAATTGATTCATCCATTACCACCTGCAATTTCTTCACCAGAGACTTCCCCGGAGCGACACATTGAAGACACATGGATGCAGGTATTGTTCACTCAATGGTTAGAGCATAATATTTCACTTATTAAATGAATACGTTCATATCTAAGTGAATTTTAATCTGAAAATTGGTATTATGGGACTAAATCTATATTTCTGCTGTTTTCTCTTTTTTGTTATTCACACATTTGTTTTTGGTTAAAACGTAATAGGAGTTGAATGCCAATAGACCACCAACACCAACTAGAGGCCGTCCTCAAGTAACAAATGACCGAGGTTCTCTGGCTTGGATATAGTGATTATGAAGGAAACCCGTATTGTTTATGCCTTGACGCTTGTGCTATCGCCTGAATTTCCGATGTTACATATAGCATGATGCCATTTACGGGGTATTGGAGCTTGTGATCCGATACCCGCAGAATGTTGAAGGACCAAGCTTTTCTTTGTGTTGGTTCTCGCTACTCAATCATCTGGCATCTAGAAGATACAAGTTCGAGAAGCAAAGTTGGTAGCCACTGCTAGGTTGGTTGACTTTGACAAAGCTAGAAGTTGCAGTTTGGGTTCCCACCCAGCTGTTGTAAATTGAGCCGTAGGTACAAAATCAAGGTCATGGATGTGTGCGTCATGGGTTGTCAGTGTTGGTTATTTTTCTCATTATTTTTCTTACATATTTTTTACTCGTCGTCCCTAGGTTATTGTTTTTTGAATTTATATTTTAAATGAAGAGGACGGGTTTCTTTTCTTTTTCCCTGTGATGGTGAGATATATAAAATCAGAAATCTTTCTTGGGGGTCCATGTATCATAGGTGTTGCTTTGTGTAATTCCCATCCATGCTCTGTACAACTAACTTCTGTGTGAACCCACATATTCTGACAGAAATGTGAATTTTGAGAATAGAATTTTGTATATTGCCTTCTGCTTCAAATACCCTACACTGTTCCCGGCAGTGATAGATATTGCATGTTTTAATCCCCATTCTCAGTTTCCAAAGCACGTCCTAAATGAATCCAGGAGTCTGAACAGGGATCATACTCGGTCCGTTTTGATCTGTTTTGCATTTAGCCGATAAAATTAAATTACACAATTAATAATTTTTTTACATTGTAATTGAAATTTATAATGAATTATTATATTTAAGTATAATTTATATTTTAGATTCATAAAGACTTTTTAACTACCAATGTTTCTTAAAAAGATAGGATGGTGATAAAAAGGGACATTGAAAGTGATAGCACTTAGGAAATTTAGATATAGATATCTTGAGATAAAATAAAAAGTTTGAAATGGTCGAAGAACATTTTTTGGTTAATTTCAGATGTGAAATGTACATGCGGAGAATACTGTTTAATTAAAAGTAAAAATAGTGAAACTAAGAAAATACTTGACTGGCCTATACTGAACAGTAATGGAATTTTCAATATATTTTAAATCGTGAAGGTAATTTACATGTACTCATTTATTTACTAAGATAAAAGGACTGTTGTCATATTTCGAAACGCGTATAAATAAAAAATAAAACTTCCAAAATGCAGATCAGTGAAGTCTATACTCAAGATAACGAGAAGTTCCAGACCCAATATAAAGGGTTCATCACAAAAACAAGAGTTAAATTGATTCAAGAAAATTTGCGGAAAATGGTGACGTTCAGTTACAGGTCCAGCTCAATTGTTAAATTTTGAATAAAATATTTGAATTTTTTTTCTTTTGTAAAAAAAGGGATATAAATAATTTTGAACGAAGGAAATAGAAAAAATGTTTTAATTATCATTTGAAGTGATAGAAATTCTTTGTTAAGGTCTTTCTTGAATTATTTTTATCTTATAAAGAATTTGTTATTTTTTGTGGCGATATTCTGAGACTTATCAAGCCTCATTGTGGCATCTATTTTTATATCTTTTTCCGTCCAATTGCAATTCTATAGGTCAGAACTTATATTTCTCAATTCTTCAAGTGTTAGGACAATAATTAATATCCTTGTGTAAATCTCATGTTTGTTATGATTTCATTGGTACTATGAGTTTCGTTCAAATCTTAATTAAGTTTATAATTTATATAGACTAAGAATAATCTTTATCGTTTAATATTAGAGTCAGGTTAGTACAGTTTATTTATTTATTTAAGGGATGTATTGTTGTTAAAAAAAAAAAAGCAAAAGAAAGAAAACACAAAAAGAAAAAAAAAATTGTTGCTTGTGGCAACTTTTGGAAGTTCATTGTTATTATATATAGCAAAAAAAAAATTAAGTTTGCTAAATTAAGTGTCCTTGATATTGATATTTTGTTAATTTGTCTCTTGTTTTGTTTCCTTGTATAAAAGTTGTCTTGTCATCCTACTATCAATTGTGTTTTTTTTTTTCTTGGTACTTAGTAGTAAAATTGTTCTTTGCTATTTCTAATTTTGTTGATGTTATATTATGTACTAAGCTTTTTAATGCCACTTTTAAAAAAATTGTGTTATATATTATTTGGTTGTTGTAAGAAGAAGAAGAGGAGGAGGAGGAAGAAGAAGAAGGGGAAGAAGGAGAGGGAAAGGAAGAGGAAGAGGAAGAAGAGGAAGAAGAAGAAGAACAAAAAGAAGAAAAGAAGGATGAAGAAGAGAAGAGGAGGAGGAGGAACATATTTAATAATTTGCTTCCCTATGATATTTGAGAATTATCATTAATACTTTAGTGTAGGTTTGGGATACTCATTTGTTTGACAGTTTAAGACTATTTAAATCAATGAATTAAGCATTCTTAGATATATTGGTGCTAGCAGTAGCAAGTGCATCTTTGATTAGAAAAATCCTTTGTTGCTGCACCTCCACATCTCTCTCATCCATTTGATCAAACAACATTCTAGCGTGGCGAAGGAGGTTTCATCAAAGGATTTAAAGTTGGGGAAGAAGAAGGAGATTATGAAGGAGTGGTGCTCTACGTATTGGACCACTTTGACACCGATGTGGAGGATCATAGTGGAACCACTGCAAGGATGATTGTTGTAGAGTCTGAACATGTGGTTGAGGGGATCTTGTGGTGTGGGGATGTAACCATGAACAAGTTGGAATGGAGGAATTAGGTTATGAAAAAGAAGATCACTCCTAGTTCGAATATTGACGTTAATCCTCATACCTTTAAACAGATTGAGAGGTGAAGTATTAGTTATGTATAATCTTGTTATTGTTAGTGTCATTGTGATTTATGTGCCTAATCCTATATGGGTAGTTGTGTGACAAATTTTTCAGGTTAATATTATTTAAAATTGGACCTTTGAATATTTGGAATGGAATTTAATAAAATGTACTACTAATATTTAACATTATCAACAACTAAGAGTTCAATTTATATACATATTTTTATGATGTGATTTAAGGGAAGAAACAAAAGAAGAGGAGAGACGGCCTATGTGTGATTTTGTAGAAGAAGAAAGAAGAGAAAGGGGAAGATGTATGTCTATTTTGTGTGCTTTCCCTCCCTATTTGAAAGGAAGATGGAGGCCTCTTGTGTGGTCTCCATAGCATAAAACAAATTACATTACCACGTTGAACACACCTATCACATATGCAGTCATTTAAATGTTGTCATTAATTACAATTAAATTGGATCATTTTTAAAAAATTAAAAGATTTAATTGAACCAAATAAAATTTGTAAACCTAATTGAATTTTTTAAACAAATTAGAGGACTAAAAAGGGATTTTAGTCAAAGCTTAATTATTTAACTTATGAGCATAATGATTTTTTTTTTCACAAAAAACATAAGAAACTTCAAAATTTTATACTTACAAAAATATAAGTATCAATATCATCTCCTAGTAAAACTTCAAGGAGTTACTCATTGATCAAGAAGTCATGACAAAGTAAACTAAAATCATTCTCAAACCAAAACATGTGAAATTCCTACCTCCAAAACTTAAATGATCCCATAAAGCTAGTATAACATTCCCAAAAGGACTAAAAAGTCACCTACATATTCACCTTACCTCCACATGTAACTAAATTAGAACGATCCTTATTAAATGATGCCACTTTTTGTCTATAAATAAAAAAAGAAAATTATGTTTTGACAAAAAAAGTTGACAAAGTTGAGAAAGTTACTATAAATAGAATTAAAATGGATTATCATTTTATTTTTTAACCAAAATAAAATAATACATTGGTAATTTGTCAAAAGTTTGTTAGCAAAAACTTTATTAAACTATCACTTCCCTAGATGAAACCTATATCTTACCCTCCCTATTTCAAGTCGTTACGAAAATTTTTGAAGGAGAGAATTCCTATCTGTGGATGTATAATCAGACAATAGTAAACAAAATGAATGGTTTTCTGTCTTGTGGCCCAAGAGAATAAAGAGATAAGCTTAGAAAACGTAGTTTACTACAGAAAAACAAAATAAGTAGCATGCAATCCATGGCTTACCATTAGCAACATATTGGAAGTAAAATCACACTTGATGTTAATTTTTTATTCCTAAGTTTGTGCATTTCTGTTTTCTATTGATAATTCGTCATCTCCACCCACATAAAATTGACAGCTAAAATATATATATATATCAGATGAAGTTGGTGATGCTGTCATCTTCCTTTCCATAGTTGTCTCACATTGTTTAATAATATCATTCAAAAATGCATCGGTGATGTTGCATGACACATATGGCTACATTTTCCTTTTTTAGTGCTACCCTCTTTTCCCAACTTTATTTCTCTAAACCAAAAGCATGAACCAGTGGACGTACGTACAACCATTAACTGCAGTATAGATTAGTCTCTATTAACAAAATCATATGTTTTCTTGTTCTTCAAATAAAGAAAAATATGATTTTAATTTTGCTGTCACTGTGTTAGTTTAACAGCGAGGAAGGGAAAGGCATATCAGGGAATGATCATGGTGTTCCCAAAAAATAAGACCAATTAGGCAAGACAGGACTGATTCTGAAACCCCATTGGTTAGGATTACAAAAGTAAGAAAGTTGAAAAGCTAAGAAGTTATGATAATCTTAGAGCAAGACAAGACAATCGACCAAGTCAAAGATGAGCTAAGATTACGTTGTGTACGTATTAAACGATTAACCAATAACAAATACAGACAGATAAATAGTATTATATATCACAACACTGTTCAACTCATTTCTCTCATCTTACAACACAAATAAACTATTTTCTCCTTTCTCTCTCTCTCTCTCTCTCTTTCTCACTATCCTTTTCTTCCACTCCCTTTTCCTTTATTTGATTGCACTAAACAACTCCCTCAAACACTGCAACCAGAACCAGGTAGAGATAAAAGGATGATGAAACAATAATTAGTGTTTTCAGCAACGGATTTTGGATTAATTAGTTGTTTGTGACGGACTCAAGAGGTGGCAATGCAATAGGGTTCCCAGAACAGAAACGACCTTCTAGAATCCTTGCAACTCTTCAGATTGTGAACCAAGTAATCACCATTCTTCCCTCTTAGAACCAACACCTGTTGTTGCTCCCTTGGGACCATCTTGTTCATGTCCCTCGAGACAACAACCTTGTTCTTCATGTTCTCTTGATGATTGTGATGATGTTTTTTGTTTTGGTCAAGTGGGTCAAGTTTAACACTGCTACCTTTTGACGGAGCAGAGTTGGTCCTCCAATAGTACTCATAAGCATTCAAATTGAAAGAAGCTGCAGCTGCAGCCACCGCTGGTGCCGATGGAATCAACCTTGCCACCCTTGGCCTCGGAGGCAACGATTGTGACACATTAACATCATTAAACTTCTCCGACCACTTCGGATTCCTGTTCACTACCCCGATTGCCTTTTTCTTATTGTTCGTCATCAAAGCCAACCCTTGAACATTACTTGTCACCCCACTAGACAATAGGTGTTCTTTCCTCCCAAAAGTGTATTCTTTTTCCTCGTCTGCTTCATCTTCCTCAAACTCCAACCCTCCTAAGTATTCTTGCTCCACACAATCATCATTCTCTTCTTCTTCTTCCTCCTCCTCATCCTCTTCTTGGTGATTGGAGAATGAGAGAAGAAGGCGACCACCTTGGCGCTGAATGCTGAAATTGTTGTGAGAAGGGACAGAAACAGCTTCTAGAACCAACCTTCCATTGTCACGGCGTGAACGCATGTGAAGTGAAGGACCTGCTTGTTGATGAGAGAGTGAAGGGAGTGGTGGAGGGAAAGCACGTGTTGGTGACGAAACCTTCTTTGTAGCCACCACCGATGCATAATTGTTCATCTCTTCTTCTTCTTGGTGTGTTGGTTCTGCAACTTTCTCTTCTTCCTCTGCATCCCCTGTCTCAGTAGAAGAATAAGAAGAGGACAACAACCCATCAGAGCCGGTCTCGGATCCGAGACTCTCTGTGCAGATTTGGAGGCTCTTCTCACTCAAACAACTCTTGGACCTCTTCACAAGAGGATGAACATAAAGAGACGCAGGAAGAGATTTCGAGATTTCTTCTTTTCCTTTCAGGGAAATGATTGAGCTCCACGTATCAAATGACCCTGATTTCTCTTGCTCCTCCTTCTTGTTCCGTTGGATGGAACTCCAAATCTCGAGCCTCTCTCTTTCAGCTTCATCTTCAAGCTCCTTGTTGTTGCTCTCTTCATCTCCCGAGTCACCAATGGTTTTGGCATGCACGAGTTCTTCGGAAAGAGCAATGGTTTGAGAGAGGAAGTTGTTTGAGGACATGTCTGCCGAGAGAGCTCTTCGCATAGAAGAAGCAGAAGAAACTGTGTTTGTGTTTGTGTTTGAGTCCAAAATGGTGATGAAGCCTTGATCCTGCATCATGGTCTCTTCTTCTCTCTTCACAGAGGAAGAAGAAGAAGAAGAAGAAAATAATAGAGTTTGTCCTTGAAGCTTGTTGTTGAAGTTGGTCATGGCAACAGAAGGTGCTGACATGTCCAATAGAAAGTGTTTCTTACTTAGCTAGCTGCACAAAAAAGTCACTAGAAATTAGAACAAAACGCCAAATAGTAAAAACAACATCATAAACACTCCCCTAGAAGTGTAGATGATAACTATAAAGTAGTGAAGAGTGTTTAAAAACAAGAGTTTTCAAGTTTCAAAGTGGAGTCAGATAGGTAACATGCATGAGGTTTTGGAAAACGTACAATATAAATAAGGTGCAGGGAAAATACGTGTACAAAACTTAGATACATTTATGTAGGTGATTTTAGTGTCAGAAATGAAGTTTTATCTTAATTCTGAGTAGAAAAAAGAAGAAAAAAAATGAATTAAAAAATTGAATGCACATTTTGTACCTTGAAAGAAGGAAGAAGATGGAAGAAAGGGTGAGTGATGATGGGAATGGTGGAAGGGGAGAATGAGGGTATTTGTAAGGGGCCAAAAGCTCTAAGAACCGTGTTCAGTGGACCCTACTTACGCACCAGGAAAACACTCCTTTATCAATTTCTATTTTATTTTTCTTTCCCTTTTCCCATTTTTATTATGGACACAGGTTTGAGAAGGATTCTGGAAAATGTTGATGTGCCTATTTATTATAGATAATTTCAAGATATAAATTCATGCATGTTGTCAAAATTTATCGATACTTTGCACTTGATAATAGGAAAAGATGTGACCCCTACTGAATTTCACTCCATTTTTTAAATAAAAATATTTAACTCAAAATTTATTAAAGTTTAATATCGATGAAAACTGTCATGTATCGAAATATTAAAAATGTCTCATGTCAAATTATTTGAAAGTATTATTTGTTAAATAAAAAAAATAATAAAGTAAAAGATATTTCCATTTTTTTACACGTGACATATCAATTCTACAAAAAGACCAAATTAACTTTAATTAAAATATATTAAAACTCAGTTAAATGTATATAAAAAAATATAAACTAAATGAATATGTAGGATTAAGTAAAGAAAATATATAGTTAATTTGATTTGATTTAATTTTTAGAGTTAAAATTTTTATAATATAACTCGATTAATTATAAATCGATGAGTTAATTCATTTAAGTAAGATTTTTCTCTAATTTTATTTTATATGTTTAGTACATTATAAATAAAATATCAATTTTACAATTAAACATATAAAAATTCAAATATTATTATATAAATTTTAATCTTTAAAAAAATAAATTATCAATCTTTATAATTGAAAACCATAAATGAATAAAAATATAAAAAAAAATAGAAAACCAAAAATAAAAATATAGTGAATTTAAATAAAATAGGAATTAATTCTCTTGAGAACAGAAACAGGATCCGTGTTGGATATTAAATACACTGTGATCTGTCACGCAATATATGTTATGTGCTGTTTACTTGTTTTCTGAAATTAATTACATTGGTGAACAAATGAAAATGGATGGCGATAATGAACAGTGAAAATGGATATGCATAATCACGTCACGTGTTACATACAAAATTATTATAAACAAAATTAATATAAAAAATAAGTTTGTTTCAATTTTAATAAAATTAGATTTTTTTTTTAAGAAAAAAAATCAACAAATAACCATATATAATAATATAAATTGTTGGCTCAGAAGTAAATCAAGTGATTTTACTGGTGACCTTTTTTGTTTAACTTGACTTTTATCGTATGAAAATTCAGTTTTATTCTGTAATTTCGTATGGATAGCTTTAAAACATTTAACATTAAATGACAAACTCTCAAAAGGAAAATTAAGAAAAATACATAAAATAAAAACGTGATTAATTTTAAATTCTATGTCTTATCAATAATGATATTCCGACAAAAACCTAAATGCTAATGTTAAATTGAGTCATATTTCAGAAGTTATTGATACTATCAAGCATATATGTACCTGCCAAACCATCTTAATATGGTTAAATATATTCTTTGCAAGTTGAAACCCATGTGTGAAAATTGAGGTAATAGTAACATAAGAAGATTTAGTTTCACAACCATTTTTGGTATATAAATATGTTCATATAATCTAAGTATGAGTTTAACTTGTATATTAAATGAAAATAAAAAAGTTAAATACTATTAATAAAAACTCATAAATTTGTTATTTTAAAGTTTTGAATTAGAAGTGGTGAGTGAGTTATTCATGTTTGATTGATATTATATATCATGATGTGTATTAGTTTATTTGGTTCATGCAATTAGCTAGGTCTCTTTCACTAATTAAGATTTTTAATTACTTTGAGAATGAAAATATCTTAAAAGCATCGTAGGTGAAATCTCCTGCTCCAGTTATCTAAAGTACTTCCTTTAGATTAACATTAAAATTAATACCGTCCATAAAAGTAAAAAAATTAAAAAGTTATTTACTTTTAGGTTAAATTATTGAAAACTATTCTTTTTTTTTTTTTAAAAAAAATGGGTCTCTAAACTTAAAAAATAAGTCACCTTGGTAAGTTCCCACAGTTTTAAACTGCTAAAGATCGATAATATAAGGGTGTTTTAGATTAAGAATTTTTACATGATGAAGAGTCAAATTAATTATTATTATTTTTTAGTTTTAGAAACCTTAAAAAAAAAAAAACTCAAAGTGTAGTTCGTAAACTAACCAAGTAATTTTTAATTATATATATTCTGTGGATTGGAGAAAGTTGGAAAATTGTATATGGGAACAAATTACATAGAATTTTCAGAGTGAAAGTATAACTCATCATCTTCCTCTCCCACAAAAGAAAAAGTATTATTTTTGTAAAAAAATTGGGAAAGGAACATAAAAGTGATATTGGTAGGGGAAATGGCAATAAGAGGAAGACAAGAAAAGTGAGGTAATTAATTAGCACCATAACCTTACTCAATGGAGAAAAACACAGTTTCATGCACATTACTAATCATACCAATTAGGTAAGACAGAAAGTGGGGTTTTTTTTTGGTCGAAATTGGCTTAAGAAGGAAGCAAAGGAATCACCTTTGTAGGAGGAAAACACGATTGGCTGCTACAAACAAACCCACAACACAAGAGAAAGAGAATACATCATCACTTACATGCACACACACACACACACATAATAATAAATAAATATTACAAATTTAAAACTCACAATAGTTTAATCACAAGGAATATTGTATGTGGAAACAAATGAACGCGCGTCACTTCTTGATTTTGAGGGACCCTCTTTGGATACAACTCTCACTTCTTCTTTTTTTTCTCTCTCTCTCTCCATCTTCGATCGATCACTGTAGTTTTTGCATTATTCGTGCGTGTATAAAATACTCATATTAGGGTTTCTCTATACAAATATATACACCCACCATCTAAAAGGTGATGATGTTGATGATTTTCAAAGAGTATATTTAGACAGAGAGGAAAAAACAAAGAAGTGTTTCGATCCCAAGTCTATTAAGTAATATCGTAAGGATCAATCATCATGCATCTGAGGATCAATCATCATGCATCTGAGATATTATTTATTTTTAGTATAAAATTTCTTTACGATCTTGTTATTCAAAAATAGTTTAATAAATAAAAAAAAAGTATTTAAATCGTCTTTTTGATCTTGACTTCTAAATGATGTGTAACTATTGGATATGATAAAAATAAGAATAATATATACGATGTATATATGAAATACGAAATAGCATAAAGAAAGTATATATGAAGGAATGAATGAATAGATAGAGGAATTGAAAGGCAAGTAGTATCCTTTGCCACGAACTGAGGAACGCAAAGATGGTAAGTAGATGCTCTTTGTCCGCCTATAAAAACTAAAAAGCTAAGCCACTCAACCTACAAAAGCTTATCTACTACGTTCAACGCTATAGTATACCCTCTACAATTTTTTATTTTTAAAAATTTCTTTTCAATTTTAACCAGAAAAAAATGGTGATCTATATACCCAGATGCTGCTCCAAGATATTTCCATGGCAACTGGCAAGCACCACTGAGCAAGCACAGAGAGAGAGGTTCATAATTAAGTGGCAGTGAAGGCTAATGATTGTGGTGAGGTTGAGGAAGCAAAAAAGGGAAGGCTGATCCTAAAAATTGATAGATTGGGATGGTTGGGTACCAAATTGGGAGGAGCATGGCCTTTGCAACATTCAAATGTCCTTTTAAATGCTCATCAATTTCTTTATCCTTTTAATAAACAAAATGAAGCAGGAATCACATTCCGATTATTTATTTCGGGTGTGAAAAGGATAAACAACACTATGGTTTTCACATAACTCATTATTCAGAATATAGTACCCACTGTTTAAAATTATTTCAATTGTTAAGGTGTTATACTGTAACTTATAAGAAAAAAATAATTAAATTATTTGTTGAAAAAACATGTTTTTTTTTTTTAAATTTATCGACAATATAAATTAAATAAATAGAGAATAATTTGAGGTTCTTTAATTTTTTTTTTATATATAAAAGTCGTGTGTATACGTATCATAATAGCATACACTATATATTCTCTACTCCAATCCGCGTATTCTAATATTTGTTGGTGTATTTTAGTCCTCTTGCAAAAAACATGTTACTCCTTTCTTTTAAATATTGCATTTTGAGTTGAGTTGAAGGAGGTTTAATTAATGTTGTATGGATTGGTAATGTTTTGTTCGCTTTTTCTTATTAAAAAATGTTATTATATCTTACTTGTGTTTTAGTTTAATTTCACATAATTAAATTTATATACCGTGGTTAATGTTAGTTTTACAAACGTATAACATATATGATTAAATTAAATATGCATAAAATGTTTCTTTAATACAAAAAATTGCTGAGAAAAAAACTTATGTATATATCTAATTACGACTCTAAGAGATTCAAATTGTTATAAAACAATAATTGATGGTCTTGAGTTGTTTTTTTTTTCCATCTAATATATTTCATAATCAATCACAAAGATTCAAAAATATTAATTTAGCTAATATATAATGTTTTGGACCAACATATTTTATATATTCCAGGCTCACTAAAATTGTCCAAATTAATGATAGATTTCTATAAGACAACAAATTAAACGATGAAATGCGATTATGTAGTGAAAATAACTTAAATAAATTCATTCAAATAGTCTACCATACAAACAATAAATCCATACTATAAAAAAAATTATGAAGAACACTTAAAAGGTTAATAAGAGAAAACATACAAAAGATTAACGTTTTTAATTGGAATGCTATCGAACTTTAATATATGTTCACGACACAAATTCATTATGAAACAAAAATTGTAATTTGAAGTTTCTCTCCCAACAACCAATTTTTTTATTGTAAAGTTGAACTCACAACTCTCAATTAATCAAAATTGTTAATATAAGATCTTATGTATGCATAAATAACTCTAATAACTACCTTTCATAAATGACTCATAAAATTAATATCATATAGAAGGATTCTCTTATTACCAACAAAGAAAGTTAATTAAGATCTAATTCAATGCAACTAAATTGATGAACATAGATAAACTCATCAAGACAAATGATAAACCACCACGGCTAGAAAATTCTTCGTTAACGACCGATTTTAGTAACTAAAAATTATTATTAGTTACTATAGTAATAAATTTAGATATCAATTTACAAAATAAAAAATTATTAGTTATTAAAATAGTCACTATTATGAATAAAAAATTATAATTGGTCGTTAAATTGGTCACTAATTATTTAAAAAATAATTTACAAACCAATTCATTTAGTAACAAAAACCAAGGTAGCTAATGTTTAGTGAATTTTTTTTTTTAATAACTAGAACCTTGGTAGCTAAATTTTCAAAACTAATTTAAAGATCAATTATAATTTTTCATTCATAATAGTGACTATTTTAGTAATCAATAATCTTTTATTTTATAAATTAATAACTAAATTGGTCATTATATTGACTAATAATTTTTTATCACTAATTAAACATTTTGTTATAGGGCACCATTCACTCTTCAACTATCAAACGATGTTGAACTATAAACCGTATTAAACTATCGGATTATCTATAACACTAAACTATAAATAAAAAGTTTTTAACTAAATTTTATTATTAAATCAATATTTAGTGATATACTTTTTTAAAATTATAAGTCATTTAATCTCAATATTGAATAAATATAGTATCTTAATAAAGTGAACTGGTAACCAAAAAAAAGTCACGAGCTACAATCATTAATTAATTCATTATGTCGAATATACAATAGTAAGCAGAAGCAAAAGCATAACAGGGTTTGTACATTTAACCTAAAATATAATATTTATTTGATGGCACATGAAATATAATATTAGTGTAGCTGTGGGTATTGACATATGTGTTGAAGTGGCATTGAAGTGGAATCCAGAATGCAGGTGTGAAGAAAAAAAAGATGATGAAAAATGGCATTTGTAGAGCATTAGTTTCTGATTTAGGTCATCTGATATTAGTGGAAGAAAGTATATATATAGGTAGCAATTGGCATATAAATTTAAAAATCTGTGGGAATCTTGTGCTAAGCAAAGTGTGAGATTAGTGAGCGAAGATTCATATAAGCTTTTACATTAGTAAAGTAAAATAAAATTAAAGGGGAAAATAAGCGGTTGTGGTAGCTGCAAAGGATTCATTTCACAAATTCTTTTGATAAGGATAAACAGAAGAGAATTAAGGAATTGATGGATATACGTACGTTTAAACAAAGCTCAAATAACACAAAAAGTGACGTGACATTTCATCGAACAACTTCTATGCTGTTTCGAATATCATTTCTCATTTAACAAATCTTACAACACTGCTACAACTCAGATGTCCACATGTTACTTCCACCTATTTCTTTCTTTTCACACCTATATTTTAATTAAGATTATATTATAATAACTATTTTTTCCTAAAAATATATATTTCTTATAGCAGGCCTCACATTATGTAAAAACATAAAAAATTTAAATAATATATAGAAAATAAATTATGACAAACTCTTTTAAATTAAAAGTAATGTATTAATCTCTTATATGAGTTTACTCATAATTCATTTATAATAAATTTATCCGATGATACTTCCTTAAAAACATTCATGAGTGAATGCTGTCTACTTTTAAATTATTAGTGGTTATTTGAAATTTGTATACTTTTTAATCTAATCGAGTCTTCGTTAGTGTTTTCGTTAATTGAGTTTATAATATTTTATCATCTTATTTTTTTTATCTCTACATAATAAGAAATATGAGATTTTGATCTTAACGATATTATAGTAGTAAAAGTCATTTATTGTCACACTGCAATATTATTTTATTAATCACAAAATCTTATTTCTTAATATGTGAAGATATTAAAATAAGCTGAGAGACTAATATAACAATCACATCATTCAAAATTAATAAAAAAAGTTAAACAAAAACAACTCAATTAAAAGATATAAGATTTTTGAGTACCCAAAAAAAAAATAACAGAACTCAATTAAAAATAATCAAATTTATGATAGACTCAAAACTTAATTAAACATGTATTACAACATAACTAGCTAGGGATGACAATTAGGACTTGGTCCGCGAGCCCGGCCCGCAGGCCCGCAAAAAAAATGCGGGGCGGGCCAAGATAGTGAGCTTGCAGGCCCGCGCGGACCCGGCCCGCATAGGCCCACAAATCCGCATAAAATTAAAATAAAAAAACTTGCACTTGTGTATATTAATTACTTCTTTTATGGACTCTTGCATTAACGTTTCAAATTCTTGTATAATTGGAAAAGACAAGTATTATGTAATTTTTAATGTGCTAAAATTTAAAAAATACATTGTGTATGTCATAATATGAATATGATGAAAATGTTGAATTATCAATTTATCATCTAATTCTCCAAAGTCTTTACTTAATTTTGTGAACTTCTTAAAGTTTCCCAATTTTTAAACATTGAAAGTTTTATCATAAAAATTAAA